>ENA-ORSS01000013-ORSS01000013.1-human-gut-metagenome-genome-assembly--contig:-NODE-13-length-253224-cov-27.790247_pt1 | contig 253224 bp, 205 predicted proteins | sample MGYA00241899_ERZ509162 | MGnify/ENA primary metagenome ERZ509162 (study PRJEB26280, sample SAMEA2338641) | human gut metagenome | biome: human gut; feature: human-associated habitat; material... | reverse complement strand
TAAACCACATGTTCCTCCGCTTGTGCGGGCCCCCGTCAATTCCTTTGAGTTTCATCGTTGCCGACGTACTCCCCAGGTGGCTCACTTAATTCTTTCGATTAACCCCTAACTCTATATCGCTAAGGGCCGGTGAGCATCGTTTACGGCGTGGACTACCAGGGTATCTAATCCTGTTCGATACCCACGCTCTCGTGCATCAGCGTCAGTTACAGTCTGGTAAGCTGCCTTCGCTATCGGAGTTCTAAGTTATATCTATGCATTTCACCGCTACTTAACTTATTCCGCCTACCTCGTCTGTACTCGAGCTCTACAGTATTAATGGCGAGTCCGGGTGAAGCCCGGATATTTTACCACTAACTTATAGTGCCGCCTACGCACCCTTTAAACCCAATAAATCCGGATAACGCTCGCATCCTCCGTATTACCGCGGCTGCTGGCACGGAGTTAGCCGATGCTTATTCGTAAGTTACAGTCATCGCGCTACACGTAACGCTTATTCTCCACTTACAAAAGAGGTTTACAACCCATAGGGCAGTCTTCCCTCACGCGACTTGGCTGGTTCAGGCTATCGCCCATTGACCAATATTCCTCACTGCTGCCTCCCGTAGGAGTCTGGTCCGTGTCTCAGTACCAGTGTGGGGGACCTTCCTCTCAGAACCCCTACCTATCAAGGACTTGGTGGGCCGTTACCCCGCCAACTATCTAATAGGACGCATGCCCATCCTGTACCTCAGAAGATTTAAATCAAAATAGATGCCTATCATGATTACTATGGGATATTAATCCACGTTTCCATGGGCTATCCCCCTGTACAGGGCAGGTTGCATACGCGTTACTCACCCGTGCGCCGGTCGCCATCAGTCGGTATTGCTACTGACCATGCTGCCCCTCGACTTGCATGTGTTAAGCCTGTCGCTAGCGTTCATCCTGAGCCAGGATCAAACTCTTCATAGTAAAAAAAACTTGTAAAATTATATTCCTTTGCCCAGTTATATCCGTCCGAAATGGTTGATTTCAGGACTCGCACTTGCTTCATTTTGTCACTACAATATGTTAAAGAACTTCTGTCGGTCTTGACCGCTGTTTTTTAGCGGAAAGTGACGGCAAAGATAAGGCGATTCATACAAACTTCCAAATCCTGACCACTCTTTTTTTCAAAACTTTTTTTCAAGAACTGACTCCCCGATTACCCCGCTGCCATAACCTCTATCTCTCGGAAAGCGGGTGCAAAGATAACGCAATATATTACCCATTTCCAAATTTTTTAATCAATTTTTTATGGAAAAATGAAAACTTTTTTTCAATATACTGAAATTCACATAAATACAAAAAGACTTTTTGAACAGAAAAACAAGACGAAAAAAGGAAAAGCGGAAAGAAGTACCATAAATCGTAAATCAGAAATGAATTACATAAGCATAAAAATACAAAAATGCAGCGGAAATTTCCGCTGCATTTCAATATTGATGCAGTCGTAACACATCACTTTACGCCTTTCACCTCATCAAATCCTTTGCCGAACACGCCCATTACCGTATTCATGGTCATAAACACATTCGAATCGACTCTTTTTGCAATTTTCAGCACTTCAATCGCTTCATTTTTACGAACGACTATAATCAGCATTTTTTTAGCCTGTCCGGTATACCAGCCGGTACAATCGACAACGGTCACGCCTCGCACAAAACGTTCGGTAATCCGCTCGGCGACCTCCTCGTATTTCTCGGTAAAGATAAACAATTGAGCAGACTGCTTTTTCCCCGTAAGCACGAAATCGACCGTAAACGACACCACGCCCATCATCACATAACCGTACATCAGACCTTCGATGTTGAAATTGATAAGTAAACTGGAAGCGATGATTCCGCAATCACAATACATAATCATTTTCCCGGGACTCACATTCCTGTACTTGGTCACCAACATAGCCACGATATCCGTTCCCCCGGTACTTCCTCCCTGTGCCAGCGCCAAAGCGATTCCGGCTCCCGTCAGGATACCGGAAATAACAGCACACATAAAACGGTCGGTGACCAGGGACTCCGGAAACAAAGGCTGCAAAATTCCCAACAGGAAACTACCGACACAGATAGCAAAGATCGATTTGATCCCGAATTTAGGTCCCAGTACCTTCAAGGCAATGGAAATCAAAACCACATTGATTAAAAAGTAACTGACACCGACGGGGATAAGACCGTCTGTCAGATAGTAAATAACAGTACCCACACCGGTAGCACCTCCTCCGACAATTTTATTCGGAATCTGAAAAGCTGTCGCCGAGAAGGCATACATCAGCATCCCCAATGCGATTATCACATAGGACTTAATTTCTTCTAATATTCTATTCATCGGTTATAATATAAACTACACCACAAAAAACAGGATGCCTGAACGGATTTCAACACACCGTTCAGACCTCCCGTTGCTTTAATTCTGTTGTTTGGCCCAGGTGTCTTTCAGAGCCACCGTCCGATTGAACACAAGTTCACCCGGGCGGGAATCTTTATCTACACAGAAATATCCCAAACGCTGGAACTGGAAACGACCGCCCGGTTCGGCTTCTTTCAGGCCCGGTTCCAGCTTACATCCCTTCATGATCTTCAAAGAATTTTCGTTTATAAACTCTTTAAAGTCCACATCCTTGTGTCCTGCCGGATCTTCGTCTTTAAACAAACGGTCGTACAGGCGCACTTCAGCATCCACAGCATCGGCGGCAGAAACCCAATGCAAGGTACCTTTTACCTTCCGGTTGCTGGCCTCCGTACCGTTACCGCTACGGCTTTCCATATCACAAGTACAATGTATCAGCGTAATATTTCCGGCTTCGTCCTTTTCAACACTTTCGCATTTTATAATATAGGCACCTTTTAAACGGACTTCTCCTCCCGGGGTCAGACGGAAGAATTTTTTAGGTGCATTTTCCATAAAATCATCCCGTTCGATGTACAGCTCTTTGGAAAAGGGCACCATTCTGACTCCGGCAGCCGGATCTTCGGGATTGTTCTCGATAGCCACCAACTCCCCTTTCTCCGGATAATTATCCAAAACGACCTTCACCGGATCCAAAACAGCCATGACACGAGGTGCGGTTTTATTCAGATGCTCCCGTACACAGAATTCGAGTAAGGCCATATCCACAACAATCTCGCGCCGGGCAACGCCGACTTTCTCGGCAAAGGCCCGAATCGATTCCGGCGTATATCCCCGCCGCCTCAATCCGCATATCGTAGGCATCCGGGGATCGTCCCAACCGGCAACATATCCTTTCTGTACAAGTTCCAGCAACCTCCGTTTGCTCATTACGGTATAATTCAGATTACGACGGGCAAATTCGATCTGCCGCGGGCGGTATTCCGTATCCGTCAACTGATCGAGGAACCAGTTGTATAACGGACGGTGGATTTCGAACTCCAACGTACATATGGAATGAGTTATCCCTTCCAGATAATCGCTTTGTCCATGTGTAAAATCATACATCGGATAAATACACCACTTATCTCCGGTACGATGATGGCTACTGTATATAATACGGTACATGATCGGATCCCGCATCAGCATATTCGGAGAAGCCATATCTATTTTCGCCCGCAACACCCTCGAACCTTCTTTAAATTCCCCGTTCTTCATCCGGCGGAAAAGGTCCAGATTCTCTTCTATGCTTCTCTCCCGGTAAGGACTGTTCACTCCCGGCTCATTGATCGTTTTACGCCCGGCACTGATCTCCTCTGCCGTCTGATCGTCCACATAAGCTTTCCCCTCTTTTATCATCTGCTCCGCCCAGTCATACAATTGCTGAAAATAATCGGAAGCATAACGTACCTCTCCGTCCCATTCAAACCCCAGCCATTTAATATCTCCCTGAATTGCATCCGTATATTCGACATCCTCTTTTACGGGATTGGTGTCGTCAAAACGCAAATTACATTTTCCGTTATATTTGGCAGCAAGTCCGAAATTCAGACAAATCGAAGTGGCATGCCCGATGTGAAGATACCCGTTAGGCTCCGGCGGGAAACGGGTATGCACCCGGCCGCCGTTCTTACCTTCGGCAATTTCCTCTTCAATAATTTGCTCAATAAAATTCAGCGATTTGACTTCATCTTCCGTTTCGGAGATGTGATGATTTGTATCCATATGATATGCATTTATATTTTAAGCCACAAAAGTAAGTAATTTATGAGAGTTTTAAAAGTTTACGTATATTTGCGACGATGAAAAAATTAATTTACATACTGATTTTCGGTGCCCTCCATTTGAGCGGATTCGCTCAAAGCAGACTCCAGAACCCGGCAGGCACAAGAGACGGCAACAGTCCTGATATTTCTCACAGAGATTCTGTAAAAACGCCTAATATACCGCATTTCAGAAAAACCTGGCAATGGCGGCACGACGGTGTTTACACCGAAGATATTCCGTTGGATACCACGTTAGACAACGCGCACAATTACAATTATATTTTCAGAAAAAGTATTGCAAACACGTATTTAGCAAATTTCCCCTCCCCGTATATTTCCGATATTTATATCGAGCGGGCGAAGGAAGAAGATTTTTATCCGCTTACCAATATCCGTGCCTATCTGTTTAAACCCGTGGATGCACTGAATTTCAATACCACCACCCCTTTTACCCAACTGACTTACAAAACCGGGGGCGGTAAAGGGAAAAACGAAACTTTTCTGGACATCTGGCATTCCCAAAACATTCGTCCTTACTGGAATGCCGGTTTTCGTTACAACCTGATATCCAGTGATGGCCGTTACATGAATCAAAAAGCAAAAGCTTACAATGTATCTTTTTTCTCTTCTTATGAATATGAAAGATGGGTTGTCAATTTCTTTATCAATCAAAACAACGGAAAATTCAATGAAAACGGAGGTATCGTAGATAAAAAATACATCCGCGACACCACCATCAACGCTGAGAATATTCCGGTGAATCTGTCCAATACGACCAACAGCTACCGGAATTTCAATTTCTACACGCAAGTACAATACAACATCGGAAAAGAAAAAGAAGTGGCCCGCAGCAAAGACACAACGATCACTTATCCGGCCAAAGCCATTCTGGCGGTAAAAGTTGAGGATAATGTGCATCGTTTTAAAGAAGCGAGTGTCAACCGCGACTTTTTCCCCCATACTTATCTGGACACGATAAAGAGTGCCGATATGCAGAGCAACCGTCTCTATAATCTGAGCAGTAAATTTGTTGTAAATGAACACCCTAAATACAAATACCTGCCGGGCATATATGCCGGATTGGACTTCGAATACCTGGATTACACCGGGCGTACCTCGCTGGATACGATCAATAACCGGGGCAAAGACCTTTATACGGGTACCTGGCTGACGGGCGGCTTATTCAATGTCGATACAACCGCACTATTCAATTTCGATGCAGCCGTCAGGCTTTGTCTACTGGGAGATTATATCGGTAATTTTACCGTAGAGGGATTTTTGCGTCAATATCTCAGGAAAGACCGCAGTTGCTATATCAGAGTCGATGCGTCTATCGAGTCCAAAACTGTCAATCCTTTTTTCTCCCGCTATATCGGCAACCACGACTATTGGGAAAATAATTTCAGCAACATAAAAACATTCAGTGTCGAAGGCCGTTATATCAACGAACGTTCACGGACCGAACTCGGTGTCGGCTGGAACAATACGATCGATTATGTGTATTTCGATACGGCTGCCATGCCTGTTCAAAGTTCTAAAAATTTAATGGTACTCACCTTGTGGGGCAAACAAAAATTCAAAGCCGGAAATTTTCATTTCGATCAAACGGTATACGTGCAGAAAAGCACCCAGGAAGATGTACTTTCTTTACCTACGGTAGCTTTGTATTCACACAATTACTACCAGAATGCTTTCTTTAAGAAAGTATTGAAGTTCGTCATCGGTATCGATTTATTTTACAATACAAAATTCTATGCCGACAAATACCAACCTTCGTCCATGCAATTCTACAACCAACGGGAGGAAAAAACAGGAGGCTACCCCAAAGTCGATGTATTTCTGGATTTCGGTATCAAACGTGCTCATCTTTTCCTGAAATACGAACATGTAAACTACTTTATCACGAACGGTGAATATTTCAGCGCTTTGGATTATCCGATCAATCCGGGGATGTTCAAATTCGGACTTTCCTGGAATTTCTTCGACTGATTAATCCGGGAATACGATTTTTGTTCGGCATTTTTTTTATATCTTTACCCAATGCCACTGAAAAATATCGTAATATTTGCCCTTATTTCTCTGTGTTTTTCCTGTAAAGAAAAGAGGAAGAAGCCGGATTTCATCTATCCGGCACCGACTTCTATTGAAAAAGTTCTTCTCCGGGGACATCTGGATATATCCACTTTTTATTCCACAACAGATTATTACGTTTACAAAGGTATTCCCCGTGGTTTTCATTACGATCTGGCCAAAGATTTCGCCTCTTTTTTAGGGATCGATTTACACATTGTCGAAATCAATAATAACATCGACAGCCTCATCCACCACCTCGAAGAAGGGAAATTCGACCTGATTGCCGTCAGTATGACGGAAACTCCGGAAAGAAAAGAAAAACTCAATTTTTCAAACCCTTTTTTCAAAACAGGGGAAGTATTGGTGCAAAATAAAAACAATACAATCCTCCGGGATGCGAAAGAACTGGACGGAAAGACAGTCTTTATCAAAAAAGACAGCCCCTACCGGAAACTGGTTCAGCAACTCGAGGATTCTTTGAATATTCACATCAAAATCTCCGAAATCACAGATTATTCTTCCGAAGACATCCTGCATCTCGTAGAAACCGGAGAGATCAGGCTGACGGTCATGGATGAGAATATTGCCAAAGCATTGTCCACCTCTATGAAAAATCTGGACTACTCATTGCGGCTGAACAACAGTATTTCCGTAGCCTGGGCTACTCCCGCAGCCGACTCGACCTTAACGGAGGAAATCAACCGCTGGCTGATCCAGGTAAAAAAAAGCGGCAAATTAAACTACCTTTATAAAAGGTATTTCAACAACTCCGCCAATCCTACTTCCAAATATACATTATTAAAAAAAGGTGATATTTCCCCTTTCGATGAAGAACTGAAAAAAGAGAGCAAATTTCTCGATTGGGATTGGCGGTTATTGGCGGCTCTGATATACAACGAATCCAGATTCGATCCCGAAGCGGAATCTCAGGTCGGAGCTTACGGATTAATGCAGGTGATCCCGGAAACAGCCAGTATGTTCAACGTATTCGACTATTTTCAACCGGACAGTAACATTTATACGGGTGTACGCTATTTAAAATATCTGGATAACATTTTTCTGCAATATCCGATAGCAGAAAAAGAGAAGATCAAATTTACACTGGCTTCTTACAATGTAGGCGCCGGTCATGTCAAAGACGCCATGCGATTGACGCAAAAATACAACAAAGACCCTTACAAATGGGACAATAACGTAGCTTTCTACCTGCAACATAAATCCGATCCGGAATATTACCGGGACTCTCTTTCTTTCAATGGATATTGCGACGGCCAGCAAGCTGTAGACTACGTACGAAAGGTATTGGAAACTTACAACAACTACAAACACATCAAACGTTAGCGCAAAAAGAGCAAAAAATGTTTGTACGAATATTGATTTACTGTTTTTTTTTAAATATCTTCGCATTGTCGTATTTAAGGGATTTTTAATATTTAAACGCATGCCTTACAGAAGATTACCAAATACAGATGCAGCGAGAATAAGGGCTTTGAAAACGGCCTTGCGTAAAGGAGAACGTCTGGATGACATCAATATGATGGCATATTCTTTTCCATTAAAACAAAAAATCGACATATTTTTACCCAAATTCGAAGTGGCTATCACCAACTCCAAGGCAGCCCGGGAAAAACAAATAGAAAACAGCCAGAAATTCTCCGAACTTACCCGCAAAGCGCGGTTATATGTTTCTCATTTCATACAGGTATTGAATTTTACGATTGCCCGGGGAGAACTCAAACCGCAGGCTCGGGTCTATTACGGATTGGAAGAAGAAGATTCCAAGGTTCCTTCTTTATTGACAGAACAGGAGTTGCTCAACTGGGGGGAAAGAGTTATTTCCGGAGAGCAGGAACGTCTGAACAACCGCGGAGGTAATCCGATTTACAGCCCAGCAATTGCTTTGGTACGTGTCAACTATGAAAACTTTAAACAAGGCTACGAATTTCAGAAAAGATTGCAGGCCAATTCTGCCCGTTTCAGTTCAGAAGTTGCACAATTCCGGGATGAAGCAGACGCCTTGATATTGAATATATGGAATGAGGTGGAGAGTTATTTTTCCAGTGTAAAGGACGAAGAAGAAAAAAGGTATATGTGTGAAGAATACGGCCTGGTATACGTATTCCGCAGAGGAGAAAAAGAACGCATCAAACGCAAAAAAGAAGCAGACGAGATTACCTTGAAACTCCCCTTCCAATCATAAAAAGAAATGCCGGCTACGACCGGCATTTCTCTTTTAACGGACATCCCTCACAGGTCCCGTCCTTACAATTTCTATTCTTTCTCTTTTTTTTCCTATACAAACGGTTAAACATCCCCCAAAGTGCGATCAGGATAATAATTCCGACAATGATCTGCTGCCACATAATTCCGCCTTTTTAGAATCCGACTTAAAACAATCTTCCGATCTGGTATACGCAAAAAGCAACCAGCCAGGCCAGGGAAGTGGTATAAAACATGGTAAAAAAGGCCCATTTCAGTCCGGCTTCCTTTCGGATGGCAGCGATAACAGCCATACAGGGGAAATAAATCAATATAAACAACATGAAACAATAAGCCACCAAAGGAGTAAATATCGATTGTCCCTGCGCATCTTTCTGATTCCGTAAAGTTTCTGCCAAAGTCTGGGTGTTTTCTTCTGCATCCGGTACATGATAGAGTATTCCCATCGAACTCACGACAATTTCCTTAGCAGCTAATCCGGTAACGATACTCACACCCATTTTCCAGTCGAATCCAAGCGGAGCAATCACCGGTTCTATCGCCTTTCCCATACGCCCGATATAAGAATTTTCCATTTGCTCCGGACTCTGTTTTTCATATTCCGGACGATGGGGATAATAGCCCAATGCCCAGATCAGGATAGAAGCAAATAAAATGATGGTTCCCATCTTTTTCAAATACTGTCCGGCTTTAGCCCACATGTGTAACAGGGTATTACGCATCGTCGGCATCCGGTAAGGAGGCAATTCCATGACAAAAGGATCGGAAACTTTATGAAACATCAGCTTTTTCAACACCAAAGCCGTCAAAATGGCGATCCCGATTCCGATCATATACACCGACAGCAATATAAGTCCCTGATTCACCGGGAAGAAAGCCGACACCAGCAAAATATAGACCGGTAAACGTGCGCTGCACGACATAAAAGGAGTGATCAGCATGGTCAGCAACCTTTCCCTACGGCTCTCCAGGGTACGGGTGGCCATTATAGCCGGCACATTGCATCCGAAACCGATCAGCAAAGGAATAAATGATTTCCCGTGTAATCCGATCTTATGCATCAGTTTATCCATAATAAAAGCTGCCCGGGCCATATATCCGGTGTCTTCCATCAGGGAGATAAAGAAGAACAAAATGAGAATATTGGGCAAGAACACAATCACCCCCCCGACTCCGGCAATCACACCGTCTACAATCAGATCATTCAGAGGTCCCTGAGGCATTACATGGGTCACCCAATTCCCCAGGGCATCCACCCCTTGCTCAATCCAGTCCATAGGATAACTCCCCAACGAAAAAGTAGCCTGAAACATCACCCACATAAACAACAACAATACGGGAAAACCCAACCAATGATGGGTCAACACGGTATCGATGGCATTGGTCAACTGCCTCTTGTCCCTGTCCCCCTCCGTATAAGTCTCTTTTAAGGCTCCCCGGATAAATCCGTATTTGGCATTGGTAATAATGGTACGGGTATCTTCCTTAAATTCCTTTTCGAGTATTCCAATGTATTTCCGGGTAACCTCCTCGATCCGGGCATAATTAGGCACCTTTTTCAGCATTTCTTTTGTAATCGAGTCGTCTTCGATCATCTTTATAGCCAGATAGCGGGGAGCAAAACGGTCTGTAATATTCCGGTTGGGAACAATCGTTTCCTTTATCTTATCTATGGCAGTCTCGATCTCCACACCGTAATTGATATGGATGTGACGGGAAACCTCGCTCTTATCTTCAAAAACCTCTATAATTTTACTAAGTACAGCCTCGATACCGCTTCCCTGGCTCGCAGTCGTAGGAACGATCGGAATTCCCAATAATCTCCCCAAATAGCCCTCGTCCAGTACAGCTCCTTCCCTACCCAGCTCATCATACATATTCAAAGCCATTACCACCCGGATATTCATATCGATCAACTGGGTCGTCAGAAAAAGATTCCGTTCCAGATTCGAAGCATCTACAATATTCAACACGATATCGGGATGATGATCCGTTATATACGTACGTACAAATATTTCTTCCGCCGTATATTCCGTAATCGAATAAGTACCCGGCAAATCGATCAACCGGATCGTGTACCCTTTATGTTTAAAAACAGCTTCTTTGGCATCTACCGTCACCCCGCTGTAATTGCCGACATGTTCCCGTAATCCCGTGGCACGGTTAAAAAAAGACGTCTTCCCGCAATTCGGGTTACCCACCAAAGCGATCTCAATCGTATTGGCTTTCTCCCGAATGACATTCCTCACACTATCATCGGAAAACGTTCCGTTATAAGCAGAAGTGTCCGAATGCTCTGCCCATGATCCGGTAACATCCATTACCTCGATGAGCTCCGCCTCACTACGGCGTAGGGAGATATGACCGTCCATCAATTTATACTCGATCGGATCGCGCAGGGGAGCATTTTTAATTACAGTAACTTTCTCCCCTTTGACAAACCCCATTTCCACAATCCGATTGCGGAAACTACCATGCCCATGTACTTTGACAATCACACACTCATTCCCCGTCGGAATATCGGCCAATCTCAAAAAATGATTTTTCATGCCTGCAATTTATTTCGCGCCAAAAATACATATTTCCCGTGACAAATGAAATCCCCATAAATGGGGAGGCAAGAAAGAAGCAGACAGGCAAAAAGGCGTAAAAAATCCGAGAAGTTCTGGCGTTTTCCCGGAACCAAGAGAAACAAAACGTTCTCTTATTCCAACCCAAAACTTTTCGGATATTATATAACAAACAAATTTAATTGACTTTCAAAGCCCAGGCATCAAAAAACTGAGCATATTTTTCCCGGATTTCAAATACTTTTGCCCAGGCTTCTTCACGCTGACTGAAAGCTACGGCACTTACCCGGTACATGCCCTGTTCATTCTGCATGATCTTAGCTTCTTTAAATCCCTGTTTTACCAACCGTCCCTGCAATCTTTCCGCCCTTAATTTACTTTTGAAACTACCTAAAATGACATGATAAGGCTTACCCGTCTCGCCAACCCCCAACATGGTTTCTTCCCGTTCGGGAGCTACCAACATCTCAGGCCGGGGTTCTACTTTCGGCGTAGTATCCAACTGCACCGTATCTTTTTTCACTTCAGGTTCCGGTTTTTTCACCGGTACCACAACCGTTTCGGCCGGTACTTCTTCCTCTTTTACTTTTTTCTTCTTATCCTTATGACCGAACAACAGGTTTATACCGAAACGTCCGCCCAAAGATTGCGTACTCGTATAATTCGCCCCCATGACGTTATCCGTTGAAGCATAAAATTGAACAGGTCCTGCCTTTGCTGTAATTCCTACACCGAGATTTACATAATTCCCCGGCATAACCGTATATGAAACGGCAGCACTCACATTCCGGCACAAACGGGCATCGGCAGAAGCCGTAAAAGAAGGATAAAAGGTTTTATCCATCATCGTCATCCGCAAAAGTCCTCCGACCGTCAGCATCTTATGTACATCATAGGTGGCACCCAGATACATTTTCGAATGCAACATCGTCGTATATCCGCTGTTTCCTTCTTTTAAACGGAAATTATTTTTTAAGCTATCGATCATATCATCGAAAGCATCGTCTATCGAAACATAGTTTTCATCGTTGGAATTACCGCTATTGGAAGCATCTGCTCCCGTCCAGTCGAAAGTCGTATTCTGGGTAAAACGGTAACCTTTCCCTCCCCAATGGATGAAACCGGCATCTATAATACTGGCATAGAATTTCACTTTTTCATTAAACTGATATTCCGCCCCCAAATCCAAAGCAAATCCCGGATTTTTCGTATTCAATACCATGGAAGTATTAAAATCATCGACATCGGCATCCAGGTCGTCCCATTCTACAAACCCATCCTTCAATTTATAATCCAGCGTAACCGGTGCCGATATGCATATATCCTGCTCCGAGTGCAACAAAAGACTGCTTCCGTCGCTTTTCGTATTTACGCTTATTTTGGACTTTTTCATATCCACATTGGCAATACCCAGCAAAAATTTAGCCCGCCCGCCGACAGTCCATTTATTGTTCAGCTTTTTCGACAAACCGAAAGCGAACTCGTCATACAGACTCGCTTTCAGCCCAATTCCACCCAAATCAAAGTTTTTTCCCAGATAAGGAGCATTTCCGTTTTTCAAAAAAGTAAAAATATCTTTGCTGGTACGAAATACGACATCGTTTTTCTGCGTAATATCCAAAGTGGCATACCAACTTTTAAATCTGATTCCGACAGTTAAAAGGGAATTTTCATTGAATAAGCTGACGATATTATTTTTCCGCAACGATTTATACATGCGGTCGATATCTACATACAAGGAATCATTTTTACCTTTTCGTATCAGATCGTCGATCCCGAAAGAGGAATTCATGTAATTAACCGATATACCACTCAATGCCGGCAATCCGATCCATACTTTGTATTCAGGCTGATAGGAAGGATTTATTCTGACTCTTTGCGGTAAATTCGATAAGTAGTAAGTAACATTGTTACCATCCTGCCCCTTTGTAACCTCTGCCAAAGAAAGGACGGCAAGCAATACAAGCACACAACGCTTCATCTTTATTCTCATAGATATCTTAAAATTTACAAACGCATCTTTTCAATTTGCAAATCTATGTTAAAATATCAACAAAAACAAAAATGAATTTATAAAGTTACAAAAGTTTATCGGCTTTATGCCTTTCCATCAGATATCATACCCCAATTCCAGCTTCGCCACCTCACTCATCCGATCCGGTCCCCACGCCGGTTCAAAAACCAAATTGACGGTAACACTGTTAATGCCTTCGATTTCCATCACAACATCGTGCACTTGTTGCACGATCTCATCAGCAATAGGACAACCGGGGGCTGTCAATGTCATTTCGATAATCACTTCCGAAGGTTTGGGGAACTCTATATTATAAATCAAGCCCAAATCCCAGACATTAACAGGAATTTCAGGATCATAGACCGTACATAATTTCTCGATGATCAAATCTCTTATCAAGCTCGCTGCCATACAGTCAGGTTTATACTATTTTTAATACGATAATTTCTGCATTATCCGGCGGAAAAAGCAATTCCGTACATCTTTATCTGCTTCACCATGGACAAAAGTCCGTTTGAACGGGTCGGCGACAAATGCTGTGTCAGCCCGATCTCATCGATAAAATGCAAATCGGCCTTTACGATATCCTCCGGTTTTTGTCCGGAAAACACCCGGATCAGTAATCCGGCAATCCCTTTGGTGATAATCGCATCGCTATCCGCCGTGAAGTAAAGCAATCCATCTTTCATTTCCGCATGAAACCATACTCTCGACTGACACCCTTTGATCAGATTATCTTCCGTTTTATGCTGCTCAGCCATATCGGGCATTGCCGTCCCGATTTCGATCAGATAAGCATACTTGTCCATCCAATCTTCATAAACCGAAAACTCCTCGGTAATTTCCCGCTCTATTTCTTCTATTGTCTTCATTCTATTTACAAATTCCGGATCCGGTAATTCAAATTTCAACAAAATTACAACAGTTTTACCCGATACCGAACATTTTGGCGACTCTTTTTATACCTCCGCACAAAATATCGATTTCTTCTTCCGTGTTATACATTCCCAAAGAAGCCCGTACCATCCCCGTTACTCCGTAATGTTGCATAACCGGTTCGGCACACAATTGCCCGGTACGCACGGCAATCCCCATCTTATCCAACAGAACGCCCATATCTGAATGATGAATATCCCCTACGGCAAAAGAAATAACCGACGACTTACAGGCAGCCTCTCCAAATATACGCATTCCCGGAACCTCTTTTATCTGCCGCATGGCATAGGCCAGCAATGCATGCTCATAGGAAGCTATCTCCGGCAAACCGATCGCATTCACATATTTCAAGGCTTCACCTAAACCGATAATTCCGATAAAGTCAGGGGTTCCGGCTTCGAATTTAAAAGGCAGCTCGTTATAAGTCGTTTTCTCAAAACGTACCTCCCTGATCATCTCTCCCCCTCCCTGCCAAGGAGGCATCTGCTCCAGTAATTCTTCCTTACCGTATAAAACACCGACTCCGGTCGGTCCGTATATCTTATGTCCGGAAAAAACAAAAAAATCGCAATCCAAAGCCTGTACATCCACAGCGATATGCTGTACAGCCTGAGCCCCGTCGATAAGAACCCGGGCTCCGACGGCATGTGCCTTGCGGATGATCGTCTCCACCGGATTCACCGTCCCCAATACATTCGAAACATAAGCAACTCCCACCAGTTTTACCCGATCGGTCAGCAAACGCTCAAAGGCCGCCAAGTCGAGCTCCCCCGCCTCATTAAACGGGACCACTTTTAATTTTGCACCTTTGCGTTCACACAACATCTGCCAGGGAACGATGTTGGCATGGTGTTCCATCTCCGTCACCAAAATTTCATCTCCTTCCCCGATAAAAGCCTCTCCAAAGGTATATGCAACCAGATTTATACTTTCCGTGGTTCCCCGGGTAAAAACAATCTCTTTTTCCGAAGCAGCGTGAACAAATTGCTGAACAACACGGCGGGCTTCCTCATTGGCATCGGTACATATATTACTTAAATAATGTACCCCCCGGTGCACATTCGAGTTGTAACGCAAGTAATACTCGGTCATTTTATCGACGACCTGACGGGGACGTTGGCTGGTAGCTCCACTATCCAGATAAATCAACGGCTTCCCATATATCTCTTCCTGAAAAATCGGGAAATCGGCCCTTATTTTACAAATATCGAACATCTTACAAAATTTGAAAACCGAAGTTTCTCATTGATCTACTTCTTACATTGCATCAGGCAATTATAACATTTGGAAAATTCACCCCGGAAACGCTTATCGATCAAATCATCGATCTTTACCCGCAACGGCTCCAGCTTCACCCGGCGCACAATGTCATGGGCAAACCCAAACATCATCATCATCCGGGCCTCTGCCATACTGATTCCCCGGGAACGAAGATAAAACATCGCCTCTTCATCGATTTGTCCGACCGTCGCTCCGTGACTGCATTTCACATCATCGGCATCGATGATCAATTGCGGTTTTGTGTTCACCCTCGCCGTATCTGTCAGCAGCAGATTATTGTTTGCCTGATAGGCCTCTGTTTTCTGAGCATCGGGCTCCACACGGATACAACCGGAGAAATTAGCAACAGAAGCATCGTCCAATACACCTTTAAAATGCTCGTTACTGGTACAATGAGGCGCAATATGGTCTATATAAGAGTAATTGTCGACATGCTGGCTTTTATCCAAGATATAAATTCCATACAAATGGCATTCCCCTCCCTCTCCATTCAGGGCAACATACTGGTTGTTCCGGATCATTCCCCCATACAATGTAACCAGATTACTTTCAAAAACAGAGTTACGCTGCTCGGAAATCAGCAACGAATTAATTTGAGAGGCCCCCAAATGCTGATTCTGCACCTGATAATAATCGAGATGAGCTCCTTCCCCCAAATACACTTCCGTTGTATTATTCATCAGGAAACGATTGTCCGAAAGCGTATGGTCGCATACCAGCATCGTAGCCTGTGCTCCGGCTTCCACCACAATCAGATTTCGTTGGAAAGCCATCAAATCGGCTTTTGCCCGCAACAGATTCACGACCTGTAAGGGGCGCTCGACAACTGTATTTTTCGGAATATATACAAACAAGCCATCCTGGGCAAAAGCCGTATTCAAAGCAATCATGCCATCCTTTGCCGCTGCAGGAGTATAACGGTTATAGTGAGACTCCAACAGATGCGGATATTTGACGCCCGCTTCCTGCAAGCCACAAACAATCACCCCTTCCGGTATCTCTATCGGCGCATTTTCCTTGAAATACCAACCGTTTACCGTCAATATAAGATTCGTCAAAAGATCCGGAACCGCACAGCGGAACACCTCCTTCAAATCGACATCCTGCGCTATATACTTCAATACGATTTTGTAATCCAGTCCCAACACCGACGACAAATCGGTATACCAATAATCTTCCGTTTTATACGGGACACCTCCCAGCGCTTCAAAATGCCGAAAAGCTTCTTCCCTACAAACGTTCATCGCTTTTCCGCATCCGTTCTCGAGCAAAGGACGTCCTTCCCGGAAAAGATTTACAAAATCATTATTTATTTTTTCAATTTCAGCCATAAACATTCAAATTTCGAGTTAAACCGACACTCTGCCTACCCCGTCGCTTATAACCCCTTTTTAATCCAATCGTAACCGTATTTTTCCAATTCAGCCACCAATTCTTTTCCGGCCGTCTTTACAATTTTACCGTCATACAATACGTGTACCACATCCGGTACGATGTAATCCAGCAAACGTTGATAGTGAGTAATGACGATCGTCGCATTATCGGGTCTTTTCAATTTATTCACACCTTGAGCGACGGTACGTAACGCATCGATATCCAAACCGGAGTCCGTTTCGTCGAGAATAGCCAGTTTGGGTTCCAGTACGGCCATCTGAAAAATTTCATTTCTTTTTTTCTCCCCTCCGGAAAAGCCTTCATTCAGGGAACGGTTCAACAACTTACTATCGATACCGACCAACTCCATTTTTTCCCGGATCATTTTCAGGAAATCACCGGCCGGATAAGGCGGCAAACCTTCGTATTTACGATGCTCATTGACCGCTGTTTTCAAAAAGTTAACCGTACTCACTCCCGGTATTTCTACCGGATATTGGAAACTCAGAAAAATCCCCTCTCTTGCCCGGTCTTCAGCCGGCAATTCCAGTAAGTTTTTCCCGTTAAATTCAATCTCCCCCTGTGTCACCTGAAACCGCTCACGTCCCGTCAAAACAGCAGATAATGTACTCTTACCGGCTCCGTTAGGTCCCATGATTGCATGTACCTCGCCGGCGTTCACTTCCAGGTTGATCCCTTTCAATATTTCTTTTCCGTCAACGACGGCATGTAAATCTTTTATCTTTAACATAGCTGTTCAATTGAAAACTGAAAATTGAAAATCGAAAATGACTTTTCTTTTTCTCCTTTCAATATATTATCATTTCTATTCTCTTTCTGCGTTTAAATACCTCATCCTACGCTGCCCTCCAAACTGATCTGCAACAACTTCTGGGCTTCTACGGCAAACTCCATCGGCATTTTATTGATCACATCCCCTGCATATCCTTTTATTATCAAGCCGACAGCATCTTCTGTCGATATTCCCCGCTGGTTGCAATAAAAAATCTGATCTTCTCCGATTTTAGATGTAGTAGCTTCATGCTCCACCTGAGCCGTCGGATTTTCAATTTCCAAATAAGGGAAGGTATGAGCACCGCATTTATCCCCTAACAGCAAGGAATCGCATTGGGAATAATTCCGGGCATTTTGACAGGTCTTCACGACCTTGACCTTTCCCCGGTAGGAATTGCTGCTATAACCGGCCGAAATACCCTTCGATACAATCCGGCTACGGGTGTTATTTCCGATATGTATCATTTTAGTACCTGTATCGGCCTGTTGGTAGTTATTGGTTACTGCTACGGAATAAAATTCGCTGACAGAGCCGTCTCCTTTCAAAATTGTACTCGGGTACTTCCAGGTAATAGCCGATCCGGTTTCTACCTGTGCCCAAATCAATTTGGCGTTCTCTCCCTTACATATTCCCCGCTTGGTCACGAAGTTATATATTCCGCCTTTGCCTTCCTTGTCCCCCGGATACCAATTCTGTACCGTACTGTATTTTACTTCCGCATTTTTCTCGATCACGATCTCTACAATTGCAGCATGGAGCTGATTCTCATCCCGCTGGGGGGCGGTACATCCTTCCAGATAGCTGACATAAGAATCGTCTTCGGCAACAATCAACGTCCGTTCAAACTGGCCCGTTTTAGCCGCATTGATCCGGAAATAAGTAGACAACTCCATCGGGCAACGCACACCCTTGGGGATATACACGAAAGAACCGTCGCTGAAAACAGCAGAGTTCAACGCAGCAAAAAAATTGTCGTTGTACGGAACAACCGTTCCCAGATATTTTCTGACCAAGTCCGGGTGGTTTTTCACGGCCTCGGAAAACGAGCAAAAAATAACCCCCCGCTCTGCCAACGCTTCCTTAAACGTCGTTTTTACAGAGATACTATCCATAACAGCATCGACAGCCACACCTGCCAATGTCTTCTGCTCGTTTAAAGGAATCCCCAGCTTATCGAAAGTCGCCTTCAATTCCGGGTCCACATCCTCCCATTCTTTTTTGGCTTCCTGCCTGGGAGCAGCATAATAAATAATATCCTGGTAATCGATCTCCGGAATATCCAGTTGTGCCCAAGCCGGCATTTTCATCGTCAACCATTTCCGGTAAGCTTTCAACCGGAATTCCAACAACCACTCCGGTTCCTCTTTTTTTGCCGAAATCGTCCGGATCACCTCTTCACTCAATCCCTTCCCGATTGTATCCGTCTCCACATCGGTTACAAAACCATATTTATAGTCGCTCCCGGTAACTTCCTGCAATATATCGTCTTGTTCTTTAGCCATATTCTTCTGTTTCATTTTATGCTAATCCCTGCAAAATTACAAAATATATTTAACACAGCCATCCTTTATTCCTTTGAACCTCTCGTCAATTATTTTTATTACAGGATAAAGATTAACTATATTGCACCCTTCTTTTTTTACATTACTTTTGTAATACCTTATTTTAATTTTCAATTATGGCAAAATACACGGAATTATCTGAAGTAGGTGAATTCGGATTAATCGAACATCTTACCAAAACAATCCAGTTGAAAAATCCGTCTTCCTGTAAAGGTGTCGGAGACGATGCCGCTGTATTGGATTACGGCTCAAAAAAAATATTGGTCAGTACGGATATGCTGATTCAGGGGATTCATTTCGATCTGACCTATACTCCTTTGAAGCATCTGGGATATAAAGCCGTCGCTTCCAATGTCAGCGATATTTGTGCTATGAACGGCACCGCCCGGCAAATCACCGTTTCCCTCGCTCTCTCCAATCACTTTTCCCTGGAAAGTGTCGAAGAGCTGTATTCCGGAATATACCTGGCCTGCGAGAAGTACGGCGTCGATCTGATCGGGGGAGACACCACATCCTCCAAAACCGGTATGTGTATCAGCATTACCGTTCTCGGAGAAGCGGACGAAGAGCAAATCGTTTACCGCAACACAGCTAAGGAAAACCAACTGATCTGTGTCACCGGAGATCTGGGAGCCGCTTACATGGGGCTTCAACTGCTGGAAAGGGAAAAAACGGTCTTTTCCGGCAATGAGCAAGCTGTACAACCGGATTTTTCAGGTTACGAATATATTCTGGAAAGGCAACTGAAACCCGAAGCCCGTGTCGATATTATCCGGACATTACGGGAAAAACACATACACCCCACGGCAATGATCGATATTTCAGACGGGTTATCCTCCGAAATCATGCACATCTGCAAAGCTTCCGGTATCGGCTGTAAACTTTATGAAGAAAAAATCCCCATCGACTACCAGACCTATAAAATGGCGGAAGAACTGAATATGAACGCCACGGTCTGCGCCTTATCCGGAGGAGAAGATTACGAATTATTATTTACGGTTCCCCTGGAAGTTTTCGACCAAGTAACGTCACTTCCGCATATCAGTGTCGTCGGACATACGACTCCGGTAGCAGAGGGGTACCAATTGAGGACCCGGGATGGCAATTCGTTCGAACTGAAAGCACAAGGCTGGACAAATTTCAGTGCCACAAAGGAATAAAATACATTTTCGATCAATACGGAAAACAGAACCGATGAAAGACCTGAAATTATTATTGGAAGAAATTCAACACTATTGTGAAGAAGGTAACCGGAAAGCTTTAACCTCGTCCCTTCGGGAAGTTATGCACCACCGGCAAGACTATTACCACGACAGCATTACTTATGATTTGCAAGACCAATACAGCGATACCTTGTTTAAAATACTGCTGCTCGAACTTGACGAAGAAGAGGAAGACAGTATCGAAACAGCAGAATTGGCTTACACCGGACTCGGCTCGGTTTTAAACGACTCCCTGCAGACTTCTCCCGAACACTACAAACGCAGGTTGCTGTTGTTGCATTATTTCAGCGACTATTTTACCGATGCCATCATCGAAATATTCCTGAAAAAATACCGGGACGACAACAGGCTGGAAGCCCGTAACCTGGCACTCGAATGTATCGGTAAAATGCAGATAGCGGATATGTTGTGGCTGGAAGAAAATTTCCCGGAGTTTATCGACAGCGACGAACAGGTCAACGAAGCTTGCAATGCAGTTGAAATAAATCCGGACATGACCGATCCGGAATACCGGGAAGCAATTTTACTGCACAAAGTTCTTTTGGCCTTCCTAAAAGCAAAATACAAAAAATGAACCGCCTGACGACGGTTCATTTCATATTGTAACATCTAATTCTTTTTGAATTTAATCTCCCTCAAAAGCATCCCGGGATAAAAAGTACCGCCACTCACCTTCTTGAAACGGGTTTCATTCAGATTTGCTCCGCTTGCTTTTTCTTCCACAGCCATATAGCGGTTATCCCAGATCGTTCCCTCCGGTTTTACGACACCGACTCTTTTATAGCGGGTGCGGCCGTTCTCATCCTGATATTGCTCCAACACCTCAAATTTCGATTTACTGGTCAGCCCTTCCTTCAAACCGATCTGTGCCGCAATATAAGGCTCTACTTTTAAAATCGGCACTTTCACTTTGAACTCTTCGTGTTCTTTTTGCAACTCGACAATCGATTTATCCAGGGCACGGGTACAAACTTTACGAATCATCTGACTTTTCAAAGCATCGTTATTGGCAGCTTCGATCCCGTTCATCGAAGTCTTACCGCTATCGATAATCTGATGCCCGATATATTTCAACCTGAATGTCGTCCGGTCTTGCTGAAAAGCAGCTATTTTATGAGGCTCCAGGGAGGAAGCGTCCGTATAATAATCCTGGTAAAATGTATTGGCAACCTCCTCATTCCATTCCAAGCGATACAGATAAGAGGTAACGATAACCCTGAAACCGGCGATCATATTGGCAAAATCCTGTGCCGTATTCCCCAGGGAAGTAATCGCTTCTCCTGTATCTCCTCCTACCGCGGCCCCAGCTATTTCACCGATCCCCTGCAATATGGACCCCCACATTTTTCCTCTTTCTTCTTTATCCACATACCGGATGTCATTGACCATAATAAACGTATTTCCGACCAACTCCTCTCCGGCGTCAGCCAAAAGCCCCGTTCCCCGCACACTGGCTTTAGCCAGTTGCACATCCAGTTCGGAAGCATTGTAATGTCCCCGGTAAGCCACCAGACTCATATCAAAAGTTCCGTTTCTTTTATCCCGGTTGAACCACTTGGCAACCACACGTCTGGCTACGGCATTACTATCCAAAAAAGTCGTCAGGGTACTCCATTCTTCATTCGTTCCTCCCCGTTTGGCTTTATGCCTATAAGGGCTTTGCACCGTTTTTACATTCAAATCATGATTATCGAATTTATCCGGAGTAGGCATAGAGATAAACACGTCCTCTATATCTTTTCCGAATTTGTCCGAAGGATGAGTTATCAGCATTGTATATAAAGAACTCCGGCGATATTTAGATCCGCTTTCCTGCCCCCAGGAAATATTCATAAAAAAAACAGTATACGCCAAAAATATAAATATGATTTTCATAAGTCTGATTTTATCTCTATTTGTTTTTAATAATCCCATACCTGATCCGGAATGACATCCCCTATTCCGAATAAATTTCCCAATCCTTTCTGCAATGCTTCCCGAGCCTGCTGGTCACCGCTGAACAATACCGGCACAACCTCCAAACCGGTCGTGTCAATAAGCCCGAATTTCCCGCCGGATACAGAATTATCCCCGACATTTATTTTTCCTCCCAGATTGACCCAAACCATACCGTCCGTCCATTGAGAGCCGACATAATTGTATTTTACAGGAGCAATGACCCGGCCATGTATATCAATATACCCCCACAATCCTCCGTCTATGGTGCCTTGATTATTAACAGCCTGGCCTCCGATATTTACGGCCACCAATCCGTTATCCAATATATTACTGAGGACATCGTACTGAAAAGGCAGAACAGGCTGTCCCTGCCAATCCACGAATCCCCATTTCCCGTCTTTTTTAGCCAATATTCCTTCCTCCGTATGCTTCAGCTTCATATCGTCGTATATGACCGGGACAATTTCCTTTCCGTTCTTATCGATATAACCGAATTTCTGATTATTGGAAACAATCGCCCGGTCTCCGGACCATTCCCAATATTTATCGTAAGTTTTGGAAACCATTTTCCCCGTCTTTTTATCATACAAAGCAAATTTAGTTCCGTTCTTTTTCCACCTCACTTTCTCCAAAGATTCCCTATAAGCCTGACGTGCTGCAGCCACATCGTCATACTTTAAAAACGCAACCTCCTTGCCGGCGGCATTGACAAGTCCGAATTTCCCGCCGGTAACATTTCCTTCTGCATCAATCGACCCTCCCGCATTCACCCAAATCACATCGTCCTGACAATCTGAACCGACATAACTATATTTAGGTACACAAATAATACGACCTTTCTTATTTACAAATCCCCATTTGCCACCCCTGATACTTTTATCCGTACTCTCTCCCCCCACGTTTACACCTATCAACCCATTCGAATACGAATCCGTCACAAAATCATATTGGAAAGGAATAACCACTCCCCCTTTCCAGTCTATAAATCCCCATTTCCCATTTTGTTTAGCCAATAAACCGCTCTCCGTAAAATCCAGTATAAAATTTTCATAAACAACCGGTAACATCTCTTGCCCTTGTTTACCGATAATACCGAATTTCTGATCATTTCTCACCCAAGCCCGGTCGCCGAGCCAATCCCCAAACTGATCATACACGGCAGAACTCAAAGCATTACCATCGGCATCCGCCAAAAAATACTTTCCGTCTCTTTCCTGCCAAACCACATTTTCTTCCGGCTGCTGCCCATACACAGACAAACAACCGATCAGTAAAAAACAAAAAAGTAGTTGCTTGTAAATAAAATTCATACCACAATTTTTTAAATTAGCACTTTTTAAAACACCACCTGAAATAAAGAAGGCTTTAATTTTAGATTTACGATTTTAGATTTACGATTCACGATTCACGATTTTAGATTATACGCACATCCCTTTCTTGTAAAAAAGAAGAATTATAAATGATAAATCAAAAATAAAAGCACGATTAAAACCTTCATATAAATTGTAAATTTTAAATTATTGGGCAAACTGATTCGTTATCGAATTCTTTTAGTCCAAAATCGTCAATTTAAAATCTGCAATTAAAACGTTCAATTTTTCTGTCAAATATAAAAATTTAATCAGCGACCTGCTACTTTTTGTTCCTTTTTTTTAATATATGTAAAAATCAATACACCAAAAGCCAGAAAAATAAAAGATCAGCAAATCACAGGCAGAATTTAAGATATAAAAAAACTGTCCGGAACTTCTTCCGGACAGCTTAACATTACTTTCACCAATCAATGATGAGAATTAAATCTTCTTTCTCCTCCGTTGTTTCTCTGGAAAGGTCTGTGATAATTTCTTTCTTCTCCTTCTTCTCTCGGCCGTGCTTTTTTCACAACAATTTTTCTGCCTTGGAATTCTGTTTCATTGAGAGCATTGATAGCATTCATTCCTTCTGTTTCGTCTTCCATTTCAACGAAACCAAAACATTTCGAATTACCGGTTTCACGATCAGTAATAACTTTTGCAGAAGTTACTGTCCCATGCTCTCCGAAAAGAGCAGCCAAGTCCTCCCCAGTGGTGGTAGAACTCATTTTTGCAACAAAAATATTCACAATAAAAAAATTAAATTAGTAAAACATGTAGAAAGATACGCAGGCCTGCTTTTTTTAGTTACAAAAAAAGAATCCGGAATTCCTCTACCGCAGCAAATATAAACTAAATTATTAATTATCAGAAATAAAAAAAACCAATATTTTTTTCAGAAAAATATTTTTCATTTTATTCTTCATTTTATTTGCATTTTCAGAAAAAGTATCTACATTTGCACACGCAAAAAGACGGTGTCATAGCTCAGTCGGTAGAGCAAAGGACTGAAAATCCTTGTGTCCCTGGTTCGATTCCAGGTGATACCACCCCAAAAAAAGAGAGTTGCATGGCAACTCTCTTTTTTTAATTATTCTGATCTTTCCTGAATTCTATCGAATAAGTGAAACTATCTGCCCGGTAATATCCGATATTGAATTCGACAGGCATATCCTGTACGTCGTATACATATCTTTTTCTGACCAATATCGGTTCTCCTTCCTCGATATTCAATTTATCCGCATATTTGCCGGGGCAATGTCTGGCATTGATTTCTTCCCGGGAAATACCCACTTCTATATCGAATTCTTTAGATAACATGTCATACAAAGGCTGACTGAAATCCTCCTGCCCGGTAATACCGATCCGGGGATTGAAATACGAAATAAAATACACGAAAGGAAAATCCGTTTTTCCTCTCAGTTTTTCCATACATAACACCTTCGTACCGACCGGTACATTAAAAAAATTAGCCACATTATCGGAAACAGATTGCCAGCTTACATGCAATTCGAAATTTTTTATCTCTATCCCCAAAGCTTTCATCTCCCGTGTGAAACTCGTCCAGTTCCGGGCATTACTATATACGCCTTTAGGTGCAACGACTGTTCCGTAACCTTTTTTACGAATCAAGCGCTGCTCAAAAACCAAACGATTGATGGCCTGTCTTAATGTATTACGGGAAATATTCAATTGTTGAGCCAACTCCACCTCATTGGGCAATAATTTCCCATGCTGATATTCCTCCTGCGAAATAAGCGACCTCAACAGGTTTTCGGCCTGCACATGCAGGGGGATAGTGCTGTTATGATCCAATTTTAACGACATAATCTCTACATTTGTCCCAAACATCTCCTACAAAGATAAAAAAATTTAATCGTTTTAACTAAAAAATCATGAAAGTGCCTCAATTAGTACAAATAAAAGGCCGGCTTATCTGATACGTAGTCACAAACACATACAATTCCCAAAAGAATGTGGAAATCCGGCACAGCCTTATTTCCACATCTCGTCACATCACTATTATTGGGCATAATAAGGCGGTTCTTTCACCCCCCAGGTCTCAGCCGGTTGCCGGCCCATTTTCAATTTCAACACACCGCCTTTGTAAATATCCTCCCGGTATATCCAGCAATTATCCAAATCCTTCCCATTCAGAGAAGCAGATTGTACATAGTAAGCATCGGGGCCGTTTCCGGTCGTCTCGATCACAAATTTACGTCCGGAAGCATTTACCGGACTCAAACGAATCTCAATCCGGTCGAAAAGAGGACTTCCCAACTGGTAAGTGGGATGTACCGTTGCTCCGCCCTGTACATCGAACAGCCCCATAGCAGTCATGACATACCATGCTCCCAATTGTCCCTGATCTTCATCCTGCCCGTAACCATATCCATGTTCTCCGCTCACACCGTAAAACTCATCACAAATCAAACGGGTCCATTTTTGGGTCAGATAAGGCTTTCCCGAAAAATTAAACAACCAGGAAATATGCAGACTCGGCTGATTGCCGTGGTTATACGGACTTTGCAAACCGGAGAAAGCATTTACGACTTTACCCCCGCCAAAAATAGTCTGACGGGCAACAGTAAATATGGAATCCAGCCGATTGTTGAATTCATCTTTTCCTACTTTCCGGATCAAGCTCTGGGGGTCCTGAGGAACAAAAAAGGTATACTGCATCGCATTCCCTTCCTGAAAACCCCTCCAGGATTCCAACGGATCGAATTTATCGATAAAGGCACCGCCGACTACCCGCGGCCGAATCATTTTACATTCCGGATCGAACAATTTCTCCCAGCCTTTCGACAATTCTTTCAAACGCAGGTAATCTTCCTGTTTTCCCAACGCTTTTGCCCATTGGGACACCGCATAAGCACTAAAACTGTATTCCAGGGTATGAGAAGCCGAAAAAGTAGAGCCTCCCGGGTGCGTACCGAAATGATAGCTGTTTTCATAAGGAACGTACCCGAGTTTCACAAACTGATTCACATCCATTTTACCCGCTCCCTCGATACGTCCTTCCGAACCCAACTCATTTTTTAAAGCAGCCTGATAAGCTTTTTCCACATCAAATCCCCGAAGCCCGCTTTGATAAGCTCCGGCAAATGCTATACTCATCATATTCGTTCCGACACCGGAAACATACTTACTACAGGCAATACCGTCTCCCAGCCATCCGGCATCCTCATACACCAACAACTGACTACTGATAAAATCATTGTAATATTCGGGAAATGCCAAAGCCCATAATGGGGTCAGGTTCCAGTAAGCTCCCCATACGGCATCCGTATTATAATGGTTATGTTTGGGATTACCGTGCCGGTCTTTTTCAATTTGTCCTACCGTGCCGTCGTTTCTGGGGTATGCCCCGTTAATATCACTGACGATTCCCCGTCCCAACAAAACATGATAGAGTCCGGTATAAAATTTAATCTTGCTTTCATTCGTACCTCCGCTCACCGATATTCTGCCCAGATTTTCTTCCCATTTGGCCGTTACCTTCTTCAATGCCCGCTCGAAAGACAACCCGGCAGCTTCCGTTTCGAAATTCAATTTTGCATTCTCAACAGAAGTATAGGAGAGTCCGATTTTCACATCGATTACTTCCCCTGCCTTCGTCTTATAATTCAAGCTCATTCCGGCACCGGTACCTTCAATCTCCGCAGCCTGCTGTATTTCGCCGTCCCGGTAAAATACATCCACACTTTCCGGTGTCCGGCTCAACCGGGCATAAAAATACATATTCACAGTAGCTCCGGCCTGGTATTTTTTCACGTATTCCGGTTCCGTTATGACATATCCTTCGACCACATCCTTTCCATCCCACTTCACATAAGCATTCCGTACCGCACCGCTTTCCCCCAAACGGTTACCGACGTCGAAAACAATACGGGACATATCGGAAGCCGGGAAAGTATAACGTTGAAATCCGACCCGGGTCGTGGCCGTCAATTCGGCTTTCACATCATAATCTTTCAATACGACCGAATAATATCCCGGGCGGGCTTTTTCCGTTGCCTTGTCAAAACGGGAACGATACCCTTCCTCCGGATTTTCCAATTTTCCGGGATTCGTTTTTAACGCTCCGACCACCGGCATCAACACGACCCCTCCTACCTGAAACTCATGGAAACAGGGAAACCCATCGATGGAAGTATGTCCGTCTTCATAACCAACAGCCTCCCAGCCTTGTACATTCCCATAGCTCCCGTTTGTCGACGCTCCTAACTTGGCCATCCCGAAAGGTTCTGCCGCCGGAGTATAAAAAAACCACCGGCTATGCACCGATCCGATATTCGGATTCACATAATCTATCGGCTTCAAACTTTCCGCCCGGCTTTGCCCCAGCAGCCCAATACACAATACTACCCATATATATTTTCGTATCATCTTCTTTCTTTTTATCAGATTTACTCTATTTCACCCCGGATCATAGCAGCCCGGGTATATACCTCAATCATACAAGACTCATCCAATAACCATTTGGGTTTTGTCTTTTCGTCGTTTCTTCCGGTCCAGTCATTGTAAATCAAACCGGCCACATCCCGGGCATGTTCCCAGGCATAATCCGCACTGGCAATAATCGCATCTACATACTTAGTGTCCCCGTCGATCTCATACAAATCCTGATATCCCCGGAAAAGAACCGTCACAAACCAAGGGAGGTCGCTTATATAAACCACACCTTCCGGTGTTGTTTTAACATAATACCGATAACTTCCTTCTGCCATCTCCCGGGCCTCTTTCAAAAATTTCTCTTCCCCGGTAAACCGATACAAGCGCACGGCAGCCTGAATCATTGTTCCCGTATTATAGGTATAGGCATGTTGTTGTACCTCGCCTTTTTCCGTCAATAAAGAATTCCAGATAATATTCAACGAATCGTCCAATAAATGTTCCATCATCCAATTGTAATACCGAAGCCCTAAATCCAGGTATTGCTGCTCCTTTGTTTCCTCATATAATTTCAAAGCCAGGACAGTAGCTTTACCGTTCGAACAAGCCGGCTTCTGATCCTTATGCCCTTCCAGCCAGGAAACAGCGCCGCCGTAATTATCGTCCCACCCGCTCATAATGAAAGTCATCACTTCTTTTGCTTTAGCCAGATATACCGGATTTTTCGCCGACTTATAAGCATCAATATAATCGATCCCCACCAAACCGTTATCGTCATAATAACGGTCGACTTTTTCAAAGCATACCGGATAGGCCTGATATCCCGGAGGGGTACGCTGATCATCATAATACATCTCTACGGCCTTCACCATAGAGTCCTGATAAACGCTATAATTCCGGGGATCCAGCTCAGCCAACAGGTTTACGGACGAGAAAACACCACTCATCGGCCACAAAAAAGATACTTTCTGAGCTTTTCGGGCACTGTCCTGAAAATAGGTCAAATCCGGTTTATACGTATTCGGATAATATTCCGAAAACAACCCGTACTCCTTTACCCGATAATTATTCCATACCTTTTCAAACATCGTTTTGGCCTTATCCAGATAGGGAGTCGGTTTCTTCGCCACCTGACATCCTCCGGCCACAACACAAATCCATGCTATAATCAAAAAATTCCGCATTCTATTTTTTATTTTAAGATTTTAAGTCCATTGTTTATTAAACTCTGCCTAAAAATTGCAGATTTTAGATTTACGACTTTAAATTGAATCCGCAATCCTCCCCTTTGTGAAATCTGCGATTTCAGATTAACACGTTCGCATTATCCGCGGATTAGCGAACCTTCGGTTCTGCCAAGTGCGGCTTTGCTACTGTCGAGAGAGTTTAAGGCTGTCGAGAAAACCTAAAGTTCCTATCCGTTTTTCAATCTAAAATTTAAAATCTACGATATTTCAGTTTACTTCTTCTCCTGCATACAAAGCCAATGCACCGTACGATTCAATAACGGCGTCCTGCATCAGCAGCGAATAATACCGTTTCGCACTGGCACCCGTCCAATCTTCATAAAAGAATCCTTCGTCCGTCCGGGCATTGTCGTATCCGTTATTGATAAATTTCTGATAAGCCTTGATCCAGGCATCGGCACCCCGGTGCAAAGGTTGTAAATCAATATAAGCCCGTAACAACTTGGTATTAAACCAGGGATCGTTGTCGGGATAAGCCAATGTCACCCCATTCCGCGTCCGGACAAAAAAATCGTATCCACCCTGTGCGGAAGCGACCGCTTCCGTCAAATACCTTTGCTCACCGGTAATGCGATACAAGCAAATCCCATTCTGCACCATGACGCCGGTGTTGTATGTCCATTTGGTCTTATTGATCTCTCCTTTGGCATTTATATCATTCCAATAACATTTGTCCGAAGGATCTAATAAATTGGTCCGCAACCACTCGTACAAGCGCTTTGCAAAAGCCAATACTTCGGCTTTTTCAGAAGCCCCGCATACAGCATAATATTTCAACAAAAACTGCGTCGCATATCCGTTGGAACAACTCGGTTTATTGGAATTGGGTTCTCCTGTCATATTTTTCTGATCTTCATTCCACCATAAGGCTCCGCCCAATACATTGTCTTCTCCGCTCTGTAAGAATTTAACAATCCGACCAGCCCGCTGCAAATAATCGGCATTTCCTGTCACTTCATAAGCCTCTACCAAACTGATTCCGACAATCGAATTATCATCATAAAAACGGGTTCCGCCTCCGGTAGTCCCATCTGTCGAAGAGCCATATCCTCCGATATTGTTGCCATTAGCCCCATTTCTCCAATATTTTTCAAATCCGTTTACCATTTCCGGATAACCGACATCATATCCCAATTGAGTCAATAAAGCCGCTGACGATACCAGTCCGTCGTAAGGCCACAGAAAAGAGTATTCCGGATCGCCGGACTGGGAGGGAAAACTCTCTTTATACAAACCGGAATTACCGTGTTTGTAATACCTCTGTACCAAATCGAACATCTCTTTGGCCCGTTGATGATAAATAACGGTTTCCTCACCACCACCGGAAGGATCATCGGGATCATCATCGCCGGGAGACCATTTTTCCGAACCGTCACTACATGCCATAAACAGCAAACCCAACATCAAATAACATATTTTTTTCATACCTCGTTGTTTTTAAGTCCCCGGGAAATCAAAACACCATTTTCCCTTAGCGACTGTGAATGGATATTTTCGGATGAGAGTCAAAAGTCAAAAATCCAGGGACTTCTGACTTCCGACTTTCAGTTTCCATTGCCACATGTGTGGCAATCGTCATCTACAGAGGGAGGACATCGCTAAACTGATGCACCATCAACCCCTCTATATTCGTATTAATCGTAACAGTACATCTCTTTACATCAAGGCTACCGCTCATCTTCCACAAGTGATCCCACTGGCTCCAGCCGAACTCGCCCAGTTCATAGAACGACAACGGTTCGTTTCCTGTCGGACGTTCCGCAGATACATTATCCATACGTCCCCAGCATACTTCTACACCATTTACCGTCGCAATAAAATAATACCGTTCCTCTGTCCAACCCAGCCAATCCGGAGGATTGGTATTCGGACGATCCGGCTGTACAAATTCGATGGCCACACCGGTAGCTTTGAATATACCGTTCCCCGCATAAGTCAGGTCTGCAATCGTATTGTAATTACATCCCCAGATCATCCGGATGGCCGAAACAGTCTCGATTGTCATCGCTTTCGTATTGAAATTCACAGTCAGGCGCACGGGAACATCCTGCTTCGTTACTTCTGTCGTCGCATTGCCTTCCGTCAAAACTCCGTCTCCATTGACGTAATATTTTACGTCATCCTCTGTCACTCCTCCGGCAAAATAAATATTCCCGTCGGCTTTCAAGGTCGTATATACAACATAGATACCGTCACTGGCGATACGGAAAGGTTGTCCGGCAGCTCCGTTTTCGGAAGCTGTACCGAAAAGGTATAGTTGTTCGGGCAGCTCAAGTCCTTCCGGACGGGTAAGCGTCACCTCTCCCGTCGCGGCTGCTTCCTTCACGACACCTCCGCGGGAAGCTTTTACCGTCCATTTCAACGTACCGGTCTGACCGGTTTTTATTCCGGACAAACGGGCCAGTTTATTCAACATGACATGAGTCATCGTCAATTGAGGTTCTGCCCCCAGATCACTGGGAGTTTTATAAATCGGAGCCGAAAAATCCCCATCTTCTTTATCGAACAACACCTCATACAATAAAATACCACCGTCTGCTGCACCTCCGCCTTTCCACGAAAATACAACATTCTGAGTCGAAGTTAAATCCAACTGCACCGGTACCGGACTGATCAATGTCTGGGGTACGGTAAATTCAGCCGAATAACTATATTCATCTTCACATCCCGTCAACAGGAAGGAAAATACCGTTAAAAACAAAGCTAAATGTCTCATTTTGTGTTTTTGTTTAATCATTAAGTCCATCGACTTATTTACATTTTCACAATCTTCCTGAATCAAAGACGACCGGAATATTGAAATGTATCATTCATTTATAAAGTACTACTTTTTAGCATCCACCGACACATTCTTACCAACTCGGATTCTGGGTCAGATTCTTATTCAAATCCCTTTCATTCTGGGGGATCGGCCACAAGTAATGCTTAGCCGGATTAAATACCCGGTTTTCGATCCTCACATAACCGTTATCGGCACCGACCACATCACCGGTTTTTAATCCGTGACACCAGCCGTTCAATACATTCTCTGCCGTTTTCCAACGGATGATATCCTTATGGCGCAGTCCCTCCAATGCCAATTCACACCGACGTTCCCGCCGAACGATGTTTTTCAAGGCTTCCGCTCCGCCACCGGGGAAATCCAAAGCTGTAGCATCGACAAATCCGGCTCTTTCCCGAATCAAACGAATCGTTTTATTCCAGGCAGAGGCATCCAATTGTCCCAATTCGGCTAAGGCTTCCGCATGCATCAATAAAACATCTGCATACCGTAGAATAATCATATTCAGCCCCGACATATGGGTACTCCGATACGTCTTATCCCAATATTTTTTAATATAATATCCCGTCGGTGAACAGTCGGAAGAGTAACCGAAACCGTCCGGAACACTTTCTCTGTCACAATTTATCACATGTTCGGTACCGTCTGCCAAAGTATAGCTATTACCCGTATAAGCGATGGTTGCAGCCAAACGGGGATCACGGTTTACATAAGGCTGTGATTCACTGTATCCCGAACCGGTTTCATGAATACCTTTACCGTTGAGCATCACATAATCGTCCACCAGTTCCTGAAGCGGAGCCAATTGAGCATATCCCCCCAAAGAAGGCGGTAAAAATTCATACTGTTCGTTTTGTTCCCGGTCTAAAGCAATATATTGCAAGTCCAGAATCACTTCCTGATTATTTTCATTGGCAACTTCGAACAAACCACTGTAACTCGGGAATAAACTGAACGGTCCTTCCTGCATAATCCGGCCGGTTACCTCTTTTAATTCCCCCCAGCGTCCTTCAAACAAAAGAATACGGGCTTTCAGTCCCATAGCCGCCCAACGGGTAATACGTCCTTTATCCGTATCTCCATAGGCTGACGGCAAACATTCCGAATCGATCACCTGACTCAAATCCGTCAACAGTTTTTCAACAATTTCAGCTTTCGGTGTACGGGCAATACTTTGTGACTGGGCTATCGAAATATCATTGGTAAAATAAGGAACATCCCCGAATTTGGATAACAGCTCAAAATAATGAAAATCCCGGATCACACGGGCTTCTCCCCGGTAACGCTCCCTCAATTCATCGGATAACCCCGGTACTTTATCTATATTTCCCAATAATTTATTACATACCCGTATTCCGGCATAGCGGCTATCCCATACCAATTTCACATAGTTATGCGCCGTTGAATAGCTCCCGTTACCGATTGCCTGGTTCAACGTATTATTCACTTTCGTATAGGCATTATCCGACATGGCATCGGCATACAACAACTCTTCCGCACTGATCATTGTCGGATAACAGGCGTTTACTCCATTTATCGCCGATTCCGGTTTGTCCCAGGCCGTAAGATCAGTTTCTCTGTCGTAAGGAGCCGTATCGAGGTCGATGCAAGACACCGCAGCGACAGACATTATAGCCAAGAGACCTGTTTTTATGATATTTTTTTTCATTTTCAATCCCTTTTAAAATTTAACATTCAAACCGCAGGAGATAACTCTGGATACCGGATAAATACGTCCGCCACCGTCCGTTGTCTCGGGGTCCCAACCGCCTTTGATATGACTGTGGGTAAACAGATTCTGTCCGCTGACATACACTTTCAAATCCTTAATACAGGCCTTACGCAACCATTTGGCGGGGAAAGTATACCCCAATTGCAGGTTTTTCAAACGCAAATACGAACCGTCCTGAATCCAGAAATCCGATTTTGCAGCATTATTAGCCGATTCGGAACCGACAGTAAGGCGAGGATAGGTAGCATTCGGATTCGAAGGAGTCCAACGATCCTGGTGGAAATCCAGTACCGGTCCTTCGTTGTTGTTGTGGAACGCCTCTACAGCCTCCCCGCGCAACCATACACTCCGTTTGCCGACGCCTTGCCAGAACATCGAAAAGTCAAAACCTTTCCAAGAGAAACCGTAGCTGAACCCATAAGTATAGTGGGGATAGTTATTGCCGAGAATAAAACGGTCGTCGTCGTCTTTGATCACACCGTCCCTTTTTCCTCCGGGACCGGATTTATCGATATAACGGATATCTCCGGGTTTCGGCGTAATACCGTCCAGATGGGGACCTTTCGCTACCTCTGCCTCATTCTGGAAAAAGCCGTCCCAACGATATGCATAATAAGAATTGATCGGATAACCTTCTTTAATAATGGTATTGACATCATAGCCATTGATCCATTCCACCCCTTTCGTATCTACAACCTCATTGTAGCTGTCGGAAATATTACCGGAAATCGTATGCTCTATACCACCGGTCTTAAACCGATAGCTTGCAGCAATCTCCCAACCGTAGTTTTTCACTTTACCGGCATTTTGTATCGGCGCACCGCCACCGTATATTCCCGGCACCGGCAATGCGATCAAAATGTCACGCGTCATATTATGGAAAAAGTCAGCAGATATATTCAGTGCATTGTCCAGCAATCCCAAATCCACACCGGCATTAGCCATACGGGTCGTCTCCCATTTCATATCCGCATTGGCAGAACCGTATCCGGCCGTATTGACAACATTATTTCCGAAATTATATCCGGGAGCAACACTGATCGTCGACAAATACTGGTAATTATCAATACGGTTATTTCCGACCAATCCCCAGGAACCGCGCAATTTCAGGGAAGGGATATAATCCCGGATGCCTTCAAAGAACTTTTCTTCCGAAATTCTCCATCCCAAAGAGAAAGAGGGGAAAAGGGCCGAACGGTTCCCTTTGGCAAACTTCGAAGACATATCGTCTCTTAAATTGGCTTCAAACAAATAGCGTCCTTCGTAATTGTAATTCAAACGGGCAAAAACAGAATAAATCGCCCAGTCACTGGCCCATCCTTCATTACCGGTACCGGTCGTCTGAGCTCCGGCCATAATATCGTAATTCGGAGCATCGCTCAAACGATAGGTCTGAAAACTGTTGTCACGACTTCCTTCATAAGAATATCCGACCATAGCACCTACGGTATGTTTACCGAAAGTCTTATCGTACGTCAGCATCAGATTGGTCGTAATATTCTGCGTACGTCCGAAATTTTCCGTCATCCGGTTTTCCGTATCTCCGGACCCCGGGATATCGATTGCCTTCCGGTTTTCATGCATCCGGTTATTATACAACTGACCTCCGACCATACCTTTCAACTTCAACCCGTCCCATATATGCAATTCAGCTGATAAAGTGGCAGAAAGGTCGTCGTTCATACTCTTCCGGTATCCACCCCGTTCCAGACGGGCCAAAGCATTGGAATTACTTCCGCTCGGGAACGTATAGTTACCGTCTTTATCCTTGATCTCGTAAATAGAAGGCATACGGTTGGCCTGTTCGATCAACCATTCCGTCCAATAAGCATGATCCTTGATTTCATTGCGGGCATAAGCAATCGTCGCATCAATTGTCAGATTTTCATACATTTTATGATGCAAATTCAAACGGGCATTGTAACGTTTCAAACCGTAATTCGGCCCTTTAAACATACTGCCCTGATCCATATAACCCATGGATAACAAGTAAGTCGTCCTGTCATTACCCCCGGTCAAAGACAAGCTGTGAGATTGCTGAGGAGTTGCTTTCTTATATAACTCCTCGATCCATTTCACATTCGGCCCTCCATGCCGGTAATAGTTGATCTGTTCCGGGGTAAAAGCGGTCGGCCGGCCGGAATTCACCAATGCCTCATTCCTCAATTCAGCATAAACCCAGGAATCCACAATCTTCGGCAAGCAAGTCGGGTCCTGCCATCCGTACATAAATTGATAATTGATCTCCGTTTTATTCGCACTTCCCTTCTTTGTGGTAATCAAGATCACTCCGTTAGAAGCCCGTGAACCGTAAATAGCCGTAGAAGATGCATCTTTCAATACGGACATACTTTCAATATCAGAAGGATTTACGTTCTGAATATCCCCTATAATCCCGTCGATGATCACCATCGGATCGTTATTATTCAAGGTATTCAATCCCCGGATATTAATACTCGGACGCATACCCGGCTGCGAATTGGATTGTTGGATAACCAATCCGGGCGTAGTTCCCTGCAAAGCCTCGACAACGTTTGCAACCGGCTTGCCGGCAAGTTCTTTAGAAGAAATTGAAGCCACAGCTCCGGTCAAATTCACTTTCTTTTGCGTCCCGTAACCGATAACCACCACATCTTCCAGACTGATCGTCTCCGGTTGCATAACAATATCCAAAGCCGTCCTGCCCTTTACCGCTATCTCCTGCTGCTGAAAACCGATACAAGTAATCACCAGTACAGCATCAGGTGCTGCATCCAAAGTGAATTCCCCGTTAATATCGGCAGCCGTCCCGACTCCGGAACCTTTTATTAATACTGTCGCACCTATCAATGCTTCCCTGTCGGCAGCAGATGTGATTTTTCCTTTGATCGCAATCGTTCCCTGTTGAGCAAACAACGAACCGGCCACAAGCATGTTCAAACAAACAAGCCAGACCATTGCAAACAATCGTTTCGCCACTCGTGATCCCTCCGAGGGCATAATCATGTACTTCTGTACATTCGAATCAGATGATTGTTTCATAATTGATTGAGTTTTGCAAAAATTTTTAACACACAAAATACTAATTGTCAATAAATTATTACCGTCTTAATTAATATATTCCAATTTTTCGTTCTTTAAATAATTTTCTTTTCTGATTTGGATTTTCCGTTTTTTTCCTGGTTTTAAAACGTATGCACTTTTCAGCACGCATAAAAAGGCAAACTTTTTTTTATTTTCTTTTTCTATTGTTTGGTATTAATTTTATTTTCTATATTTGCATATGTCTAATATGTTCAAACATGATGCAAATGTAAGTATATTTTTGAAAAAAAAAATTTTTAAGCATATTTTTTATGCGAAGAATATAAAAAAACAAAATCAGAAGACATGACCCAATACACTGTAGGTATTGATATCGGTGGTAGTCACATAGGTTCGTGCGTGGTAGACCTCTCCTCCGGTTCTATTTTAGACAATACCATAATTAAAAAGGAAGCCGATAATACAGCTTATCCATCTGTCTTGTTAAATGTATGGACAAAATGTATCCAAGCCAGTATTTCAGCTTCCGGCGTGAATCCGCAAGGCCTGGGTTTTGCATTTCCGGGCCCTTTCGATTACAGGAACGGCATTTGTAAGATCGAAGGAGTAGATAAATTCGAACATTTGTTCGGCCTGGACGTAACCCATTCCCTGTTATCGGCATTGCAATCCGCAACAGGCCTGGAAGTTCGGTACATTAACGATGCAGGGGCATTTGCTTTGGGGGAAGCCATCGGCGGTTGTGCCCGGGACACCAACCGGATCATTGCTCTTACACTGGGAACCGGTATCGGCTCCGGTTTTATCGCCGGCAAGCAATTGATCGAAACCGGTCCTTCCGTACCTGCAAACGGCTGGGTGTACAATCTGCCTTTTGATGGCGGTATTGCAGACAATGCCTTTTCAACCCGTTGGTTCTGCCATCGCTTCTTCGAATTAAGCGGAAAAACGGTCGCAGGAGCCAAAGAAATTGCAGACCAGGTGCCCGCTAATCCGGTTGCAGGACAAATATTCAAAGAATACGGACAACGGCTGGCAGACTTTATTCTGCCGCTAGTCCGTCAATTCCAGGCTGATATTGTTGTTCTGGGAGGCAATATTTCCAGGGCCTATTCCCTATTCGGCCCCAGTTTGGAAAGCCGTCTCAGCCAACAAGGTGAAAACATCGCCATCCGCCTGTCTTCATTACGGGATAACGCCGCAATGCTGGGGGCAGCCTCCTTATTTATTCATCACAAGCATTAAACGATTCGATATGGAAAAATTCAGAAAAACGTCACAATACTTATTACCTTTGGAAAAACCGGACAATACGCCGGGACAATACGATGTATACCCAACTTTTAACCTGGGTAACGGAAAAATCAAAGCCGGTTTTCACTCTTTAGCCGATGAAATCGCCAGGGAAAAAACGGTCGTTATCGACGGCTATATCGGGGTACTTTTTGATTTGTTCAAACAAGAACTGAACCTTTGCTTACAAGCCAAAGGTATCCAAGCCGTTTGGTGGGACATCCGTGCCGCCCTGAAATCAGAAGAAGAAATCAATACGTTAGCTGCACCCTTCCTCGGCGGCGACGATCCTATTTTCGGGAAAAGAGCCGATTTTAATTTATCGGACTACTTCGACGCCGGGCAACTGAAAAAGATACAACCGGATCCTCAGGCTCCGATGAACATTCTCGTCGGATGCGGAGCTTCGCTGGCAGGCTGGAAAGGCAAGCTTATATATATCGACCTCCCCAAAAACGAAATACAATTCAGAGCCCGTGCCGGTGTTATCCACAACCTCGGGACCTCTCAAACCGCAGCCCCGAAAGTGATGTACAAACGTTTCTATTTTGTAGACTGGGTACTTCTCAACCGGCATAAAAAAGCGATACTTCCCAGTATTGACATCATGGTGGACGGACAACGACCGCAAGATATCAGTTGGATGAAAGGCGAGGAGTTACGTCAGGGGCTTAAAACATTAGCAACAAACGGATTCCGGGTACGTCCCTGGTTTGAACCGGGTGCCTGGGGAGGTCAATGGATCAAAAAACACATCGAAGGACTTCCCAAAGATGTTCCCAACTATGCCTGGTCATTCGAACTGATCGTACCGGAAAACGGTATTTTATTCGAAAGCGACAAAAATATGCTGGAAGTTTCTTTCGACAGCCTGATGTACGAAGCCGGAACAGCCGTTGTCGGCGAAGCCTGTTACAATGAATACGGGGATGAATTTCCCATCCGCATGGATTATCTGGACAATTTCGACGGAGGCAACCTGTCTATCCAATGCCACCCCAGAAGAGAATATGCCCGCCGGAATTTCGGTGAAGTACTTACACAGGAAGAAACGTATTATGTGCTGGACTGCAAAGACGACGCCGTCGTTTACCTGGGCTTCCAGGAAAGTATCCAACCCGCCGAATTCGAAGCGGCTTTAACCGAAAGCTTCCAAAAAAATACGCCCCTGGATGTGAACCGGTACATACTGTCCCATCCTGCCCATAAACACGGCCTGTACCTCATTCCTCCCGGTACGTTACACAGTTCGGGACGCAATAACCTGGTTCTGGAAATCAGCACAACGCCATACATTTTTACATTCAAAATGTACGACTGGCTGGCTCTGGACTTAGACGGGACCCCCAGACCCCTGAATATCAAACGGGCAATGGAAAACCTTTATTTCGACCGGAAAGGGGAAAAGGTAAAACAAGAGCTGATCTCTCACCCGGCCCTTCTGGAAAAAGGGGCAGACTGGGAGCTCTGGCACTTACCTACCCATCGGGATCATTCCTACGATGTGCACCGCTACACATTCCATACGGATGTAGAGGTAAAAACCGAAGGAAAATGCCATGTACTGAACCTGGTTGAAGGTGAAAAAATCCTGATCGAAACGGCCGGAGGTGTGCGTCAGCAACTTCATTATGCAGAAACCTATGTCATTTCGGCTGCTGCAGGAAGTTACCGTCTCATCAATCAGTCGGGACGGGAAGTACAGGTTGTCAAAGCGTTTATGAAATAATAAAACCCCAAGTCCGAAAATGCCACAAACATTTTCGGACCTTTTCAACTTCGATTATTCATTCCGGCCAAACAGCCCGATAAATCATAAATTAAAAATCTACACATGAACCGTCATCAAATACAACTGCTGCTTCCCATATTGTTCGGTTTTTTCATTATGGGATTTTGTGACGTAGTCGGAATCTCTTCCAGCTATGTCAAGCAAGACTTCGGATTAACAGAAACCGAAGCCAACTTCCTGCCTTCTATGGTTTTTATCTGGTTTTTCGCATTCTCCGTACCGACAGGTTTATTGATGAATAAAATCGGCAGAAAAAATACCGTGTTGGTCAGTATGTTATTCACATTCCTGGCCATGCTGCTACCGCTTATTCAATACAATTACACCATCTGCCTGACGGCTTTCGCTTTACTCGGAATCGGAAACACCATCTTACAGGTATCCCTGAATCCGCTTTTATCGAATGTCGTCAGTGAAGAAAAGCTAACCAGCAGCCTGACGGCCGGACAATTCGTAAAGGCCATCTCCTCTTTTTGCGGCCCTATTATAGCGGCCTGCGCTACAGCCTGGTTCGGCAATTGGCAATATATGTTCCCCTTATTCGCTGCCATTACCCTGATTTCTACGGTTTGGCTCTTGCTGACAGCCGTTCCTCGCGAACAAGCCGGACAAAATGTTTCGTCCTTTAAAGACTGTTTCGGATTACTCGGTAACAAGACCGTTCTCTGGCTTTTCCTGGGTATCGTATTCGTTGTCGGAGTCGACGTAGGCATGAATACCGTAACCCCTAAAATCCTCATGGAAAGATGTGGCATGGCACTTAGTGAAGCAGGCTACGGCACCAGTCTCTATTTCGCATTCCGGACAGCCGGAGCCTTTATCGGAGCCATTATACTGGCCCGTTACGCATCCGGAAAATTCTTTCTCTACAGTATCTTTACCGCCCTGGCAGCTTTGATCGTACTATTATTTGCACAAGAAAAATGGCTTATTTGGGGGAGTGTCAGTGTTATCGGTTTTGCTTGCGCCAATGTATTTTCAATCCTGTTCTCTTTCGCACTACAAACCGTACCGGAAAAAGCCAACGGTGTTTCCGGATTAATGATTATGGGAGTTGCCGGAGGCGCCATTATCCCTGTTTTTATGGGACTGGCAACCGAAGCCATCGGTTCGCAAACCGGGGCCACCCTGATCATCGGATTGTGCATGGTCTATTTATTATTTTGTGCCCTTGCATTCCGGAAAAAACATTAAAAAACAGCCCTGACAACTTTAACGGCTTTTTGATTTTGTCTTTTTTATTTTCCATATTTTCCTCCTAATTTTGTCGTAAGGGGGAAAATATGGAATACCGTAAAATTATACACATCGATATGGATGCTTTCTATGCTTCCATCGAACAACGGGACAATCCGGAACTCCGGGGAAAGCCGGTTGCTGTCGGTAATCCGTCTAAAAGAGGCATTGTCGCCACGGCCAGCTACGAAGCCCGGAAATTCGGCATCCACTCCGCCATGTCATCCCAAAAAGCGATGCAATTGTGTCCCCAACTGATCTTTATTCCTTCCCGCATGGAAGTATACAAATCCGTTTCCCGGGAAATCCGGGAAATATTCCACCGGTACACCGACCTTATCGAACCTTTGTCCCTGGACGAAGCTTTCCTGGACGTCACTGAAAACAAAATGGGGATGGAGCTGGCGACGGATATTGCCAAAGCCATAAAGAAAAACATCCGCGAAGAATTGGGACTCATTGCTTCTGCCGGGGTTTCCTACAACAAATTTCTGGCCAAAATCGCTTCCGACTATCGTAAACCCGACGGTCTTTACGTCATTCACCCCGACAAAGCCCCTGAATTTATTGCCGGACTTCCGATAGAAGCTTTCTGGGGCATCGGCAAAGTAACCGCCCATAAAATGCACAGCCTCGGCATTCATACCGGAGAAGACCTCCGTAAATGCTCCGAAGAATTCCTGCACCGGAATTTCGGGAAAAACGGGATTGTATACCACGACTTTGCCCATGGCAACGATCCCCGGGATGTCGAAGCCGTCCGGGTCCGGAAATCCGTCGGATGCGAAACGACCTTCGACAAGGATATCGAGACTCCGATGGCGCTTATCATCGAACTATACCACATTACAACGGAACTGACGGGACGTCTGCAAAAAGCTGATTTCAAAGGCCGTACCCTTACTTTAAAAATAAAGTTTGCCGACTTCACCATTAGAAATCACAGTCTTACCGTCGAATACAACCTGACGACATTGCCCCGGATTCTTCCCTTAGCCAAGCAACTGCTCCGGGAAACCGACCTTCAGGGAAAAAGTGTAAGGCTGATGGGACTCAGTGTATCGTCCCCTTCAAGTCCTCCGCCGGACAAAAAACCGACACAGTTGAGCTTTGATTTTTAAAAGTTTATTCCGGCATAAAAAAACTGTGCCGGAACTCAAATCCGGCACAGTTTCACGCACTAAAAATCAGTTTTTCTCTTATTCTTTCTTCTTAAAATACTTCAGTTCTGTCAGAAAAGCCACCAACAAACCGATTCCGCCAAATACAAACAGACAAGCTCCGTAAATAATACTGATGACGTCTCCGGCCCTGTAATTCGTATCTCCCATTACATATCCGGGAATGCAATTCGAACAGATGACAAACCCGATCAAGAAGCCCAATCCGATACCGATCATCAAACAGGCTATCTTTAACGCGCTGAATGAAAAACGTCTCCCGCCAAACATGCCGAAATTCAACTTACCTTCTATCATCGAGGGCTCAAACTTATCGCCCAATTTCTCAATAATAGCCATGCGCTCTCTCCTTCTTACAAATAATTCAAACAATCCGTAAATACTTGCAAAAACGATAAATGTAATCAAAGGTGCAGTTATAAAGTCCATAATCTTAAAATTTTATTATATTCAACATTTATATTCCAAATCGCAGCGACTTTTTGTTCTTTGCCTCTTTGACGCCCGAAATCTTCCCCGGTTACAACATTTCCGTAAAAAAATTTTTTATTTTTAATCCCTGAAATATGTAACCGACAGGCAGGAGGTGCGTCAAAAGGACGACATGAACGAATTGGACGATACATACTACATCCGGAAAATACTGGACGGGGACATGGAATTCTTTTCCCGGCTGGTAGATCGGTATAGTCACCGTGTCTATTTACTCATTCTTAAAATCGTCCGTTATAAAGAAGAAGCAGAAGAACTAACACAAGACGTATTCGTAAAAGTATTTCAGGTGTTGCATTCTTTTAAGGGAGATTGCCGGTTTTCCACCTGGCTTTACCGGATAGCTTATAATACGGCTATCTCAGCAACCCGCAAAAAGAAACGTGAATTTTTATACATTGAAGAAAATACCATCGACAATGTCCTGGACGAAAAAGTACAGGAAACTTTAGATGATGAGCAGAACGAAGAACAATTACAAAAACTGGAAAAAGCAGTAAGCCTGTTACCCCCGGATGAGCGCGGACTGATCAGCCTCTTTTACAACGAAGCTCATTCCATCGAGGAAATTGCTGAAATAACAGGCTTATCGGTCAGCAACATTAAAGTAAAACTGCACCGGGTACGTAAAAAACTATATGTTATCCTGAAGGAGGAAATATCATGAACAGGGAAGAATTAAACGACAAAGCGCTGCAGGAAATATTCAAAAGAATATCGGCAAGCCCGCTACCGGAAAAACTGAACAGGCAGATCATGCAAAAAGTTCAGAAAGCACGGAAAAGACGAGAACTACGAAACATTGCTATCGTTGTATTCACTTCTATTGCAATGCTGGTATCCGCCTGCTATGTATTGATTCATTACCTGGATTTCAATCCGGTTGAAGTTTTCAGCCCGGTACTGAAAAAGCCGGCAAACATTACCCTGTTCCCCGGCTTTACCCTTCTTTTGTGTGTTATGCTGCCGTCAACCTTACTCCTATGGATAGATTACCGGTTTCGAAAACATTTTAAAAATTTACTTTAAAAATTTTATTTTAAACGGGCTGCCAATATCCGGGCTGCCACCTCATGTTCCTTTACAGTCGGATGATCTTTCGTCGGCAAATAAGGAAAAAAACAAGAAGAGATATGCCTTCCCGGATTTTCCTTCCGGAGTATTTTCACACTCTTCTCTACATATCCCGGCCAGGGCGATCCTTTATCCACAATATTCATCGGCCCTAAAGCACATATAATCTGCGCTTTCGGATAAACCGACAGCAGATTCCGGATAAAACCGCAATAGCGTTCCACGATGGTTTTCTCGCCGGGAACAGGATCCAGTTTCGACAAAAGCCAGGAATCGTTCTGCATCACATTAATAACGACTATATCCGGCTGCCAGGATGTAAAATCATGCTTCCGGCTGTAATCATGCGGATTATCCAAATCATAGATATCTCCCAACACCTGATCGTACCAACTCACCATCAAACCGATTCCGCTTTTGGAAATTATGGCATAATCGGCATCTGCCAATTGAGCCGAATAACCGGTAAAAGCCTTCATCGGATTCCAGTAAAAACGATCTACCGGATTCTCCCCTCCTTCCACATCGGCTTCGTCTCCATGCCCTGAGGACACCGAATCGCCGTAATATTCGACTTTCAGGGATTTTGCCGGTGTCACCCGCAGACAAGCCTGTCCGTCCACCCACAAAGTATGGAGAAAACAACCCATTGTCGTCGGATCGGTCCGTCGTCTCAAGGTAAATTTATGCCATGTATCCGGCAAATGTTCAGCTATCCGGTAAAGCTTACGCCCGGGCGTACACCGGATGATCACAGGGGTATCGTATCGATCGTCGATCACCACCTGTACGTAATTATCCGGAGCGTCACTATCCATCTCTACTACCAAAGTCGTCGTTTTACAGGTTAATTCCACCCCGCAAGCCGCCCAATACAACCCCAGACGATCGCCTTCCTTTACAACCCGGCCCAACTGCCGGAGCGTATCGTTATCGGCCGAAACAGCCTTCATCCCCACCTGCACGGGTACTCTTTCCGCCTTCAACTCTCCGAGCAATGCTATCAATCCGATCAAAATGAGTCCAATAACCTTCATCGCCTGACAAATAAATTTATTTCAGTTTTTCCAAAACCTGCCAACACTGGTATAAACCGCGGGGAACATGAAAACATCCTTTCCATTTACCTCCCTTCAAAGACAACAGAACTTCTCCCCGGCGATTCAGATAACCGAACCATTCCGGACATTCCGGATCCTTAAAATGTGTCCACACATAATCATGCACCCGCTTAAACCACTCCAAACACTCTTCCGAACCTGTCAGTTGATACCCCTTCAACATACTGATCATAGTCTCGATATGCACCCACCACAACTTCTGGTCCCATTCCAACTGCTGCTGAGGATGTCCCAAACGATCCATAAAATAGAAAATCCCGTCGTACTTTTCATCCCAACCGTATTTCACCATTTTCAAAGCAATATCTTTCGCTTTTTCCACCAGTTCCGGACGTTTCAGACGTACCCCCAAATCCATAATAAACCACATCGCTTCGATCGCATGCCCCGGATTGACCGACCGGCCTTCAAAAGTATCCGATAATTCCCCCTCCACCGTTACATTTTCCACCACAATTCCCAACTCCGGCCGGTAAAAAACATCCATTACCTCATGGATACAAACCTCCATGCATTTTTTCAGGTAATCCTCCCCTAATAAATGTTCGATCTCAAGAGCCAGATTACACAAAATCATCGGCAATGCAAAATTTTTCAGATTACGGGTTCCCGGATAAGCCTTGTTCCATTTCCCTTTGGGATTATCCAGCTTTGTCTGGATTTTATCGAATGTCTTCCTGGCAATTTCAGCATACCCGGCATCGCCGGTGGCCAGGCTCAATTGCCCGAAAGCCATCGTTGCAAAAGTATAAGAAAAGATATTATAAGGCTCGACCAACGGACGCCCCTGACGATCCAACGCAAAATACCAATTGTAATCCCCGTCATGACCGTACTTTTTCAGGAACTCTCCACCCTGCACAGCGCAATCAAGCCATTCCTTCCGTTTCTCCACTTTATTGTAAAGCATGGCAAACATCCACACCTCACGGCCTTGCAACCAGATAAATTTATCGGTATCAAAGACCCGTCCGTCTCTCTCCAAACAAGTAAAATACCCTCCGTATTCCTTATCCTGTGAAAAATCGAGCCAAAAAGGCAACACATTGTCCAACAACTCACCTTTATATTGTTTGGCCAGTTGTTCAAAATCCATATCCATATCTTCCTATTTATATTGTAATAAAATCACTAATCGTCTGATATAAAACCGTAAATCAGATTAATTATTAAGAGTAATGATATAATAACAAACAAAAATAATCATTATTTAAAATATACCGGCATAATTATTAAATTATTTTAGAATATATCCTGTATATAGGAAATACTTTGATCTAATATCTGTTTTTTCCCTTTATCAGCGTTTGTAATAAAACCGGCTCATTGGTCGTGATATAATCGACACCTTTCTCCATCATCTCTTTCATGACTTCCGGCCGGTCCACCGTCCAGACATTAACCGTCATACCCAGACGATGACATTCTTCCACCCAGGAAGGATGCTGCTGGATAACGGCGTAATTATAGTCTACCCCCGTACATCCCAACTCCTTAATCTGTGCCGGAGTTAAATCACTTGATAAATAAGCGGATCGTACCCGGGGAGAGCACCTTACAATCTCTTTCAAAACATGTTTACTGAATGAAATATATTCGGTTTTCTTTTCCAGCCCGGCCTTTTTTACCATTTGCAACACCAGTTCAACCACGCGCGTCTCTTTCTCCGGTGTCGAATGAGGCTTTATTTCCAATATCAACCGGGTTTTACCGATTTTTTTCCCGGCTTTCAGATATTCTTCCAGCGTAGGAATACCTTCGCCGTTTGCCAGCCGGATATTTTTCACATCTTCGTAAGTACTTTTCTCGATCACGATTCCTTCCACCACCGCATCGTGAACAACGACCGGCACACCATCAGAGGTCAGCTGGACATCAAACTCACTACCGTAACATTTAATTCCACCGGCTTCCCGTAACGCTACAATCGAATTCTGGGCCGAATTTTCTTTGTTCCAATACCCGCGATGGGCAATCACTTTCGGCCCGTTTTCAGCCTGAAGCTGTATACAAAAACCCAGCATAACCAACCAGGCTAACAGAATATTTTTCATAAACAAATCGTTTTAAATTCAATCATATCAACCGGTCAACGAACGGCGACTGCCGTAACAACAGCCCGTTGAACCCCATTACTACTCGGCTTTATCGTTTCTTTCCCATTAATCAACATACAGGATGACCCACCTCCGTCCAAGTTCAGAGCATCCACACAACCCAAATCTTTCAAAATACAGGCCACATCTTCCAAAGTCAAACCAGATACACCCGGGGTAACATTCCGTCCCTCACAAACAAAAAAGATCAGTTTTTGATCCCTGGTTATGCCGATAGCTGAACGGGGATGATTCGCCAATGCACCGATTCCACTGGCATCCCCGAACAACTCCTGGCTGTATGTATTCTGATAAACATCAGCCTTTACCAGTACAGGTCCCCCGCCGATAGCGTGTCTGACGTTCCATGCCCGTCCACCTTGAGGAAAATCAGCAGAAGGCTCCTGAAGAGGGGTTTCTTCTTCATTATTTTGCGCCGGAGCGGGATAAGCATACATCTGATCTCCGACAGTATATACCCAATTTACATCATAAACGCCGTCATTTCCGACACCGAAAGCTCCCCGCGTCGGATAGAACGTAAGATCAGACTGCCACACAGGCTGCGCCGGGGCCAATATTCTCCCCTCCTTACACAACATACTTACCGTATTCCCATCCCAGAAATAACCTGCATTCATTATGACTGCCGGCTTCACCGTTTCTGTTTCATAAAACTGTGCCGGAGTCTTACTGCCGGAAACATCTCCCAAAATCAAAAATTCGGCCTCTTTTTCCGTATCTACAACGGCAATGTATGCCACAGCATTCTTGCCTCTCAACACAGCAGGCGACTTATAAACTTTCAAATAAACAGGTAACTCTCCAAATGCATTTGTCACTTGCCACCCTTGTGCTTCCGGACCGGAATCCCCTTCCCCCGGTTCAGGATTTCCCGAAGGGAACTCATAATCCGGCTTACCTCCACCCTCGCTCCCGCAACTTATCAATACTCCCCAAAATACCCATACGATCAACCCTAAAAAAAGTCCTTTCTTCGTCATAACCATGTTTTTACAAAAAAAATCATTCTTTTTTCATCCTTTTTTTAATAACCGGATACAAATATTCAGCATATCTCATAAACCCCAAATCCGTAAAATGTATACCGTCAACAGTTGCCTCAGCATCATCACCTATTATCTTTTCAGAAGGCAACAGCCAAATCGATTTTTCACCCGCTTTCTTCAATCTGTCGAATACGATATGTAAAGCTTTATTTTTCCGCTCGATCTCCTGCTGCATGACCCGATCGTATTTACTATGCGTAAAAGGCGGATCTTCAACAAAAATGACAGGTACATCCGGAGCCTTATCCCGGATAATCCGGAAAAAACGTTCAGCTTTCTCTTCTATCTGCTGCACACTGGCATTGGGTACAAAATCTAAAATATACAGAGCGGCATCCCGGTTTGTCATTATTCCGGCGATCTCATAATCCAACTGCCCGTTTCCGCTAAAACCCAAATTCACAAACTCCCGGTTCAACCGGCGGGAGAGGATATTGGTATGAGCCATTCCCGGACGCGAAGCACAGCCTCCCTGCAAAATACTCGTACCATAACACACCACGGGTTTGTCCCGAACGGGTAAATCCACTTTAGGCTGTCCGATCGAAGCTGTCGAATCTACCCCTATTTCCAGAGAAACAACTCCGTCATACAATGGCAGATAAAGCATATATTCCCGCTCTACAGGCTCCATATTGGAAATGATCACAGCCGTATTCTCTTTACCCTCCGGACGGGCAACATTGACAAAACGCCATTTCTTACCTTCTAACGTATACAAATCCAACCCCTGAATCCCCGTCAATGCCATGTGGCTCATAGTTACCTGAGCCCGTAATGTCCAGCGTACGGCAATAGCTTTGGAATCGGAAACAAAACGTATCGCTAATCCAGCCGTATTTTTTCCCAGTTCCCAAACAGGGGGACGGGTATTTCCGTTCAGCAAAGCCGGTAAACGCTCGTATCTGGTTTCCGTCTTTTCCGATATTTTCCCCAAAAGCGGAAAATCGGAAGCGGGATAATAAACAAACTGGGCCTGTAATGTCATTCCACACAAACACCAAAGCAATATAAAAACGAAAAACTTCATTGAATTCACATTTATTTTACCAAGTCCATGGACTCATTTATTGTATTTGCAATTTATTTAAATATAAGTTTTACAACAGCATATACCGACGTTTTAATTGCAGATTTCAGATTTACGATTTTAGATTATACCCACAGTCCTTCCCTGCAAAAAGAAGAGTCGTAAACCATAAATCAAAAATCGTAAATCGTAAATCAAAAATAAACCGGTCAAAAACAACATCCGGTAACTTTTCTATCCTTCGGCAATACAAAAGACAAAAACTATTTATGGACAGTCACCAGATAATTATCGATACCTTGTTTGACATATTGCCATTGATTTTTTTGTTTCAAATGGATCATATCAAACAGAAAATAACCGTCACAGGCATGAATAGCAGCATCCACCGACTTCGTTATCGCCTGATTGACAACAGCATCTCCGGCCGTTGCCCACTGACCGTTGCCGACATCCGGCCCTCCGATAACGGGCGCAGCTCCTTTAATAAGGTCCATCGCGTTCCGGCAAAAACCCTGAATCGTCCATTCCGTATTCCCGTAAACAGCGGTAGGTGCAGCATAAGCTCCTATCAATATCTGATCCATATGATCTGCGTAACCGTAGTTTTTATAATCTACCGTCGCCCATGAATATTTCAAAGACGTATTGTAATCGGGACTCGCCCAATTTACACCATTGGCGTAATAAGTTGAATACCACCCACCTACATACACGCCGAATTTAACTTCCGGATTACGGGCCTTTATCCGGGTGCGGGCCTTTACCATAAAATCATGAACAACCTTTACCCTGAATTCGAGCCATTTTTTAAAATAAACCGGCACCTCAGACGGAATATTTCCTTCCGTTATATCTGTCCGCATAACATCTCCCGGAAAATCAGCAATTTCATGTCCTAAAAAAGCCTCAAACTTTTTCCGGGTATAATCCGAAAAATCACTGGCTAATCCCTCAAAACGTCCCCGGTCCAGAATAATACCGTCCAAACCTTCATAAGCAGCCAGATCTTCCAGCAAATCGCAAATATAATTTTGCACATCTTCGTTTACCGGATTAAAAAAACGTTCTCCGCCGGTTTGCTCATCCAAAGCACTGTGTATACCGCTATCGGACAATTTATAGGTTACCCAGGCCGCTTTTTCATCATCCCTGAAGACAACCCCTGCATTTCCCAAAGCCGTCACATTTCCTCCGACAAAAGTATTGAAACCGGCATGCACCCGCAGGCCCAAACGATGTCCTTCGTCGATAAAGGCCTGTAAATAATCCCAGGTTGCCGTACGGTTGACTTTCGTGTACACACCAGACACCCAGGCTCCCAACCATTCGACTTGACTGCCGGCAGTTGTTTTAAACAATACATCTCCGTTTGTAGGCCGGACATCCACAACAATATCGGTAAATCCGGACTCCTTTGCCAACCCGAGATCTCTGGCTATGTTTTCTTTACTATTTGCAAAATCCGGGAAATTGGCTGCCGCATCTATCCAGATATAGCGGGGTTTTTCTGCCTTCGGATCGGTCTCCTCCTCATCGTCGTCCCCGAATTCCCAGGAATGTTTATTCCCGTCATCTCCACACCCCACCCCCAGAAAACCGGACAAAACAACCGCAAAAAACGCATAAAAAACTGACTTCCAAACATTATTCATACAAAATACACGTATATAGAAACTGTGTCAAAACTTTCCCCCTTTATAAAGGAGGCAGAAAGTTCCGACACAGTTTTCAATTTATTACAAATCTATACAATCAAACTGATACCCGGCAATACAACCATTGGTAAACATGAAATAGAGATACAGATAATATCCGTTATCCGAAACCCGGAATGCCACGTCCGCCGTACCGTTTCCATTAGCAGGCTGTCCGATGTATTTCGGACCGAAACCGGTAACTCCGCCGTCATACGGAGAAGCCCATTCCACAACCGGATTACCGGAATCCCATCCCCATTCTGTTGCCACAGCTCCGGTATAATTGGCCAAAGAAGAAACATTGAGCATAAATACCCGGTCGGCATCTCCCCAGGTCCACGGATTTACCCAGGCATAACTCATATATTTGCCTTTGTTGAACTCAACATAGTCAACCGTATTGCAATAGAAATTCGTATTCAACGGATCGAGTTTCTGACGGGTTACGTTCGTTGCACCGTTCACCCAGGCAGCCGTATTGTCGGCATAGGATACCACGAAATAATCACTGTTAACATCCGTAGCCGAAGTATAGATCACATCACAATGCAATCCCCATACGGTCGGACCCGTTACGGTTACGATTTCCGGAGTCTGGGATGTCACCTGCCCCCCTACGATCGTCCAGCGGGCAAATGCCGTTGTATTTACAATCGGAGCCGTAATAATGGCATCTCCGTCCACACTACCTCTGACAGAAAACTTACGTCCAAGTTCATATTGAGGCGTATTCTCATAAGAGATCAACTCCTGAGGCGTACCGGTAACTCCGGCTATCTTCCATATCTTAAAATATTTATTATTGGCACCGTCGTTAGGCGACAAATTACAGATCAAAATATTCCCCGCTTCATCTCCCGTCGTATTGAAGTTGATCAGATTTCCGGTGATAGCCCCCAAATCGATCTCACCGACTTTCTCTCCGGTTTTTGCATCGATATAAATACTCTTTTCAGCACGGGTATTCAGAACAATATACTTACCGATCGCAGCCATACCACCGGTGAGATTAGCCGTCGTTATACCTAAATCCGCATTCAGTTTCTTGATAAACAATTCTTTAACACTACCTTTCCGGATACCGACATTCAGTTTTTCCGGCAACCGTTTCTGCACGGTATAAACACTCTTGGTAACACCGTCATGGGCCGTTACCGTCAATTGCACGTCCTCGTCATAATTCAGGGCTACAGTCCTCGGGTCCGGAGAAATTGTCGCATGATACGAAAGAGTCACATCCGCCAACACTTCGCCGATATTATCGGTAGACACCAGAGACACCGTTTTTTTATCCTGATCGATCACTCCGGAAATGCCCAGGCCCGGCAAATTGAATTCCTCCAGCAAACAAGCCGTACTTTTACGAATCTCTCCTTTTACGATATAGCGGTTACTTTCTTTCCGCTGATTCTTAACGGTTACGACGTTCTCCTTCGTCAAATCCATGTACAACAAAGCAGGACTAATCGTCACATTATCCGCCAACGATGCACTCATACGCATATTGGTAAACTTATCCATCGTCATCACATTGTCCGTGTTTTCCGGATAGTAATAAGGAATAACAATGATAATCTCATTTTTTCCTTCTTCCACAATACCCTTAAAATTACCGGAACCATCCTCGAAAGTAGCCGTTATACTACTTATACCGACAGCAGCAACATCCGGCACTACTGTTTCCACATCCTGGCATCCGCCTAGTAAAAGACACAACGCCGCGATCAATTGTAAAATCGTATATTTTTTCATAGTCGCAATCATTTTATTTCCATTCGTCATATTGTTCGATACCCGAATTGTTCGACAACTCTGAAGAAGGAATCGGTAACACATAGGTTTTTTCTAAGAACTTTCTGTCCTGGAAATCACAATCCACATATTCATACCGGTTGTCAGCACCTTCAGAAGTGATTTTCATACCGTGGCAACGGTAATTGTTATACTCCTTATGAGCTAATTTCCAACGACGCATATCCCAATACAAATGTCCTTCATAAGCCAATTCAATTTTCCTTTCCTGACGGATAGCAGCCATCAACTCTTCTCCGGTAAGTCCGGATTTAGCAGGTAAACCAACCCCCGGACGGGTTCTCACAGCATTCATATCAGCCAGTGCCGCGCCCGTATTCCCCAGTCTGAAATTAGCTTCCGCACGATTCAGATATACTTCTGCCAGGCGGATTTCCACCCAACTCTGATCGCTATTATAGGTATAATCCGTATGCGTTTCATCCATCAACTTCCGCAGATAATACCCCGTTGTCGTTTTTCCCTGACAATAAGGGTCGTTACCGTACTCCAGGAATCTTCCCTTCGTTCCGCCGACGCTATTTTCCATCGTATTGCCTTTCCATTCGCATCCGTTATAGATAACCGTAGCCTGAAAACGAGGCTCCAGTTCTTCATACGGCGGCCGAACAGTCGTACCGTCTGCAACATGCCAAGGACTCCAGTCTACCTGAGTACCATCCGCTTTCTCATACGACTCCACCATTTCCTGTGTCGGAGTTCCGCTGCCTCCGCCATTTTCAATTTCTCCAAAAGGTGCATATGATTTGTCGAATCCATGAGACGGTCCCGTCCTCAAATATTCGTATTCCAGAATAGCTTCCGAATTGCCGCCTTTCCAGGCATCCCCATAAGCATCGGTCAAACTGTACATCTGCAAATTAAATACCGAGTCGGCACTGGCTTTCACCTTATCCCAGCGTTCTGCATAAAGCATTGCCCTGGATTTAAAAGCGAATGCAGCACCCTTGGTGATCCGGCCTCTATTTTCTGCCCCCCATTCTTTCGGTAACACAGAGGCAGCATAATCCAGATCTTTCTCAATCAGATCATAGGTTTCCTCTTTCGTACTGCGATTCTTGTTTTTCGACATATTCAAATCCGTATACAAAATCACACCTCCATGCCGTTTTGCCAGTTGGAAATAAAGATATGCCCTGAAAAAACGAGCCTGAGCCTCTAATTTCGCATTTACGTCCGTAGAAAACGTAGAGTATTTCTGCATTGTAGCCAAAAATTCGTTAATCCTCCGGATTCTTTCATAGGTTGCCCCCCAGGTGCCCAGCAGATTCTGATCCGGCGATATAAGCGCGGGATTGAATACATAATAGTTGGCATCCCCGGCCAAAGCCCCCATCGATACCGACCCGTACTTAAAGGTATTGGTCAGTCCTTCCGTCAAATTACTGTTAAACTGGGCATTCCCGAACACCCCGTAACGATCGATATATGCATAAAATGTATTCAGGTAAAGATTCGCACTCGCCTCATCCTGCCAAATCATTTTATCGGATACCCGGTCGGTCGGTGTCGTATCCATAAAATCCGTACACCCTGAAAATCCGATCATCCCGACCAGTACAGCTAATTTTAATATTGTATATTTCATAATATTCGACTATTTTAATTAGAACGACAAATTAACGCCTACAGAGAATATCCGTTGTTGCGGATAATATCCGTTGGATACATTCGGTTGTTCCGGATCGATATTGTATTTCTGCAGTTCACTGATTGTAAACAGATTTTCCCCTTCCACATATACTCTTAAATTGGAAATACCCACGGCATTCATCCATTTTTGCGGGAAAGTATAACCGATCTGCATATTTTTCAAACGCAGATAATCCCCGTTTTTATACCAGAATGTAGAAGAATATGCATTATGCGTTGTCGGGGAATCGATTGTCAAGCGAGGTAATTCAGCACCCCGGTTATCTTCCGTCCAGGCATTTTCGACCAAATAGCGGGGAGAATTTGCATCGTGGTAAAAAGACAACGTCATTGAGGAATTATCCATACCGACACCTTCATAAACTCCGGTCAACGCCACATCCCGTCCCAATGCTCCCTGGAACATAAACGACAGGTCGATACCTCTCCAGGATCCGTTAAAGGTAAAGCCACCGACAAACTTCGGATAAGCATTCTTACCGACATAACCACGGTCCTGGTCATAAGTGATCTTACCGTCCCCGTTTCTATCCATGTAAATAATATCTCCCGGACGCAATTTTCCTTCATCACCGGGCAACATAGCCGAATTATCAATTTGCTCCTGGTTTTGATACAAGCCCAAAGCAATAAATCCGATCTGACTACCCACTTCTTTACCCGTTAATTTCAAGTAATCAGGGGTATTGATGTCGTCCGTATACCTCAACCAAATCCGCTTCGTATACGTTCCGTTCAAAGCTACCTTATAGGCGAAATCTCCGATCCGGTTACTATGGCTCAACACAAATTCAAAACCTTTATGTTCCTGTTTGTTCTTGTTTTCATAAGTCTGGTGGTAACCACCCCATGAATCGGGGAACCCACCCGTAACCTTACTCAACATATCGTAAAGGTATTTATAGAATACATCCACTTCCAGACCCAGTTTACCACCCCACATCGATAATTCGATACCACCGTTATATTGTAAACCCTTGGCCCAGGTCAAATTGAAATTAGGAACGACATTGGTCATCAATCCGCTGACAGCCTGTCCTCCGATCACGGCAGCCGGAGCATCCAGCGGCTTCAGGGTTGACAAGTCCATATAAGCATTTATACCTTCCGTCATACCCGTCAATCCCACACTTCCTCTCAACTTCAGGTTATCTACATAAGGCAATGCTTTTTTAAACCATTGTTCTTCCGACATTCTCCAACCCAAAGAAGCAGAAGGGAACGGTGCCCAACGGTTGCCTTTCTTCATACCGCCGAATTTATAGCTGCCGTCATAACGGAAAGCCAGCTCTGCCAGATAACGATTGTCATAATCGTAATTCAAACGGGCTGCAAATCCGACATTCCGCTGATCGTAACTGCTACCGGCTACCGAAGATTTATCGGTGCCTTTATTGACAGATTGCGAAAGTTCGTCCATACCGGCAAAATTAAAACCGGTCACATAGCCGCTCATATCGTTTCCTTTTTTCTGAACAGTTTCCATCAATGCCATAAACGCCACTTTGTGCTTACCGAATTGATTATCGTAATTCAAACTGGTATTGGTCGTAATATGCTCATAATGAGTCGTTCCTTCAGACAAGGCATATCCTTCCGACTTCTCTTTTATCGCGTAGTTTCTGGGATCCCAGGCTTCCGTATATTGAATATTGTCATTTACAGAACCCGGACGCGTAGCAATCATCGTTCTGTAAGGCGTAGAAAAAGCTTTTGACAGATTATAGGCCGCATCATAAGCCACCATAAATTTAGCTTTCAATCCTTTTACCCAGGGCACATTGTAATTCAAGGCCAAATTCGTTTCCACAACCATTTTACGGTTTTTATTATAACCGGAGAGCTCTGTTGCAGCCTCGGGACTTACCCACGTACTGGCCGTTCTGGTAGACACCGGCAGACCGTGATACATTTTGGGTGCATAAGGATGAGCACGCATAGCCTGTTGCGGAATGTTATTCCAATCTCCCGGATTGGCCGAAAAACCGGGTTGTCTCCGCTTTTCAATACGACCGGCAATACCTACCGTCAAATCCAGATTATTGGCAATAGTCGCATCGATATTGGAACGCAGATTGATACGGTTGTATTTGAATCCTTTCACATTACCTTCCTGATTGTAGCTTCCGATAGAAGCAAAATACCGTAATTTTTCAGAACCGCCGCTGGCATTCACATTATAAGTATAATTGCGTCCCAGGTCAAATGTTTCCTTATACCAGTTGGTGTTTCCCCAACCGTCGGAATCATCTCCATTCAGCATCATCTTCACATGCTCATCGGAGAAAACCGGAGCATTCCCGTCCATTTGACGAGCTTTATTGTACCAGTAAGCATACTCCGGTCCGTCCAGCATTTCCAACATTACCGCATTCTGGCTGACGCCATAAGAACCTGTAAACGTTATTTTGGAAGGAGCAACCTTTCCTTTCTTTGTCGTTACAATAATCACAGAGCTGGCATCCAAACCGTAAATAGCGGCAGAAGATGCATCTTTCAAAACTGAAATATTCGCGATTTCATTCGGATCTATTTCAGTAAAGTCACGCTGTACACCGTCCACAATATATTTTGCTCCGGCACCGCGAACGATAATACTGGCTCCGTCACTACCCGGCTGCCCGGAAGTCTGGTAGGAAATAACACCCGTAACCAAACCTCCCAAATGGTTAGCAATATTACCTACCGGAGCCCGCAATAATTCTTCCCCTCCGACCTGAGCCACCGATCCCGTCACGCTGGCCCGACGCTGAGTGCCGTAACCGACAACGACAACCTCGTCCAAATTAGCTACATCATCCTGCAAAACAATGTCTATAACGGTTTGATCCTTCAAGGTTACTTCCTGGGTTTTATACCCCAAAAAGGAATAAGACAATATTTTCGGACCTTTTACATTAGCAGGAATTGTCAAAGAATAAAGACCGTTCACATCGGTTGCCGTTCCGATGGTCGTCCCTTTCACCATTACCGTAGCACCGATAACAATATCTCCTTTACTATCCGTAATTTTACCTTTGACGACAGACTGCGCGAACGCCATCCCCGCCGAAGTAAACACCATTAACAATGACAATATTGCTATTCTCATTATCAGGCAATTTCGAAAAAACAGAATGCCTCTTTTCATAGGAATGTTTTTTAATTAATAATTGAATTTAGGATTTTATTTAGTTGACTCTTGAATTGCTTCTTCCAGCGTATCCCACCAATCCCTGTTGATGATATGAACGATATCGAACAGCATAAGTCCGTCTCCTTTTTGCAAAGCCATTTTTACCGCCCGCTTAAATTGTTCCCGGTTGCCGTTGTACTGATCGACATAAATACTGCCCGTAACAGGCACATCGCCGCATACGATCTCTTTGGCCAATTGAGTACCGCCCTCTACAGAATACCAATAATCACGGCCTTCTCCCATCGCTGCCTCTGTGCGGTTTTTCATATTCGCCTCGTTCAATTGCTTCACCTCCTCAATCGTTACTTCGTTATAATACAGACCGGTCATGTATACATCCAGCAAATGGGCATATCCGGTTTTTTTATAGGAAGGCGTCGCCCAATCGTAATGCCTGGAAGGATCGTATTTCCGGCTTGCCCAATTTACGCCCAGCTCATAATACACCGGATACCAGGCTCCCGTATAATCCCCCAGTAAAAGGTGACTATTGATCTTTTTTACTTCTTTCCGTACCTCTTCCATAAAAGAAGTAATCACCCAAGACCGCCATTCTACCCATTTTTTAAAATGTTTTCCCGGCTTCCACACATCCTTACCGTTTTCTTTGGTCCAATAAATCAAATCTTCCGGAAATTTCTCCACTTTTACCCGGGCGTATTTTTCGAATGCTTTTTTGGACAACTCACTGAAATCCGAGGTAATACCGTCATAACGTACCCGATCCAGCACGATTCCGTCCAGGTCCTTGTACTTTTTCACAACCTCTTTGATAATATCCAGCTCGTATTTCCGAACTTCCGGATTCGCGGGATTGAGCATCCCGTTATAATTCCAGGTCATTTCAGAAATAGGCATAATCCGGTCGATCCAATACACCTGCGACTGCCATTCCGGATGCTCTTTATAAATAATGCCTCGCTGATGGAAATTATGACCACCGCTAAAAACATTCATCGACGCATGTACCCTCAGACCGATCTTACGGGCCTCTTTTATAAAAATGCCCAACATATCATAATTTCCGGCACGCGTAATGCCTTTCCATTCACCCATGTAGGGGGCATAATCACTTTTGTAAAGCACTTCACCCATAATGGATTTGATATCCACCACCACATCCGTAAAACCGGTTTTCTTTACCTTATTTAAATAATAAGCAATCGAATCCGGATAACTCAAACGTTTGTAGTTAGCCTCACAATCAAACCACATGTACTTCGGTTTAACCTCTGCTTTTGCCCCAAGAACCAGCATAATCAGAAGGGGCAGTAGTAATTTTTTAATCATCAATCCCAATTTTATTACATTAACCAATAATAAGTCTCAAAAAACGTTTATATAAATTGTAAATTTTAGATTGTAAATTTTAAATTATCCGGCAACCTGATTCGGCATCAAATTCTTTCAGTCCAAAATCGTCAATTTAAAATCTGTAATTAAAACGTTCCATAATAATGGTCGATTTTCTTTAAGGTGATTTAATAAATAGTGTGTGGCGCTAATGGCAAGTAATCTTTTATTTGCCAGGAAATTAAGGAATAATGACAAGAAGAAAGATGAATTTTATAGACCGGTCGGTTTTCGACTAAAAAAAACGAACATTTACAATGTGCACCGTTTTATTTCTACAAACAACATAGAATAGCGAACAATTAGTAGACACATTTTAAAAACACGACAAATATAATTAAAAATATTTATTATAAAATGTTTTCAAGAAAATGTTTTTAAAAATATTTAAAAATAAATTTTAACACACGCACATCAACTGAGAATATGGCATAAAATCTTAAAATATAAGTATGGGTTATTGAAAAAGAATAATAGATAGATCTATTATCTATCAGATATTTAAAATATCCGATTTTATCATACAATTCAGCGTGGCTTTACCGTTTTAGGATAAAGCCACACTGAAAATTTACACGGGCATCCCGTTTATATCCACACGGATCATATCGAAAGGGGTCAAAAAATGATCGAACAAAACGGCAAACTCCTCCCGGGAAACCGGGCGATTCGGCTTGTAATCCCGGAGTCCCAGATCTCCCCAGGCTTTCCGGATATGTTCAGCCGTAATTCCCTCTTTTTCCAAAAATACCCCCAGAGCCACCAACAAATTCTCCGTCTCTTCTACGGAAAGATATTCCCCGGAAGCTTCCATTTTAAACGTCGGATACAAATCGGCCAATCCCTGGCTCAACTCACTCACCCCGACAGGTTCATCCTTTCTAAACCAAGTTTCATTCGCCCAATTAATACTTCTGCCTTCTCCCTTCAGAATCCCGCAAACTCCGATTCGCTGCAACGCTTTGAAATGCGGATGATCCTTCGGCAAATCGATGTAGGGCATCAGATAACCACCGTTTTCCAACAGCACCTTCTGCACTTCGCGCACAGTCACCTCCCTTAGTTCTCTGTTTTCTTTAACAGCCAAAGCAGCCAATATTCCGGCAGCCTGCCCCAATTGGGTTACCACCGGTTGCAAGCGCGTACATCCGTTTACGATATTGGAAACGGACACCGATTTTTCTGCCACAATCAAATCCGTTACTTCTTTGGGAAGCAATACGCCCATCGGAACATTGTAAGAAGGTACCGGTCCGAATGTCAGGGATTTCAGCTCTTCCTGATTCGGATACGCCTGATGGTGGTGGTCCACCGGGTAATCGCCGACGGCAATCCCCGTACGATACAAGGTATAATCGTAAGGACGAAGTATCTGATTCACATTAAAACGCACCACGCCCTGTATACGACGGGATTCCCGGTGATACGGGATAAAAGGCAGCAAGTCTTCCGTCGGATACTCATCATCCGCCAAGCCCAGATTTTTACTTCCGAGTTCATGTTGCATATAATACAAATAGCACAAAGAACGGTGTTTGGCTTTCTTCAGTTCAGCTTCCCGTCCTTTCTCATCCATTTCGATAATATTCGTATAATAGTCATTGCCCTGCATCGGCCAATTGATCATATACTTGTTATTCGGCAATTTTCCATATCGCATCACCATATCGAAATCCCAGGGTTTCAACACGGAATCGGTACAATTCTGGGATTTACAGGAGCAGTAAAACAGAGAAGGATCGTAATTTTCCGGACGTTCGATCGTCATATCCGCTTCCGGTCCATAATCTTTCAAAATCATGGCGTATGTCAGGTCCTGTATGATATCACAGTTTTTATCTCCGGCCCAGGCCTCTCCGCTGATATTCCGGTCCTCAATTCCGATATCGTACTTTACCCCGCAGGCTTTTGCCACATCCCCCAATTCTGTAGCATCGATCAGGATATCAGCTTCAAATACCTCCTGTTTTCCATTATGATCGGCCACTACTTTCCAGCCCGTTGCCGTTTTTTCTGCGGAAATAAACTTTGTCTCATATTGTACCGTCAGATTAGGCTCACGGGCTGCCATATTTTTGTATATCCGGGCACCGACAGAGGGTTCGAACAACACATTGCTTACCCAACCGGTAGCCAGAGCTCCCAGACTCCCGTAGTGAGCCACCAAGCTATCCCTGAATTCACCGAATATCCCGGCCGGCATTCTGTAATTACCGTCTACGGCACTGACGCCTGCCGATGTCAACATACCTCCCAGCCACAAATGTTCTTCCAATATGATCGTCTTTGCTCCCAGACGTGCCGACTGAATACCCGCAGCCACACCGCTGGCACTTCCTCCGATCACCAGAACCTCGGTTTTAGGCCCGGAGCAAGCGCTGCAAAAAAACAAAGCGGCAAATACAACCGATAAAATTATTCTATTTTTCATTAGCCGATACCATTAAAGTTTTATACCGAAATGTTCACAATACCGCTCATACAAACAGGGCGCCTGCAGATAGGCCGAATTAGGACTCATAAAATGAGAAAATTCAAATGTTATGGCATTTTCCATACCGGCCTTCCGGGCTGCTTCCAATTTCAATAACAATTTCTCCCATTTGATCGGGAAAAACCGAATCGGCATATCCCGGTCAAAAGACTCGATGTTGGTCCAGCAATGCATACCGTATTTATCGGCCAGCTTCTTATTGATCTCCAGGTAGCCGGGCAACTCATGATAATCGACCTGACCGTCCTGAAATGCTAAAATATCCACAGCCCCCTTCACATTATCCAAAATCTCATTCCACTCCGCTTCATGCTGCTGCACAGAAATTGCCTGATCTCCGGACATCACCTGATCGGTTTTTACGCCATGAATATAAGGCGAAACCAATGTCGTCAGATTCCCGGATACAGCTTTGGCATGTTTGCCGACTTCAGCGTAAATTTTCGACATATTTTTGGTGCGGCGGCTGATTTCCTGTGACAAATACCATCCCTGGAAAGAGCGATGATGCCCGTATTTTTTCCATACTTCATCAATCAACCGCATATTCAAATCGATTTCCTTCTGAAAAGAACCCTCTATCCAATATTTCCCGGAATCATACATACCGAAAAAATATTTCATATCGTATTTATCAGCCAAAGTCAAAAACAATTCGACCAGATCTACAGGAGGATAATACACATCTTCCGTAGCCAACAGCGAATCGAAAGGAGAAGCGATCCATTTTCCCAAGCCCGAACGAATCATTACGACAGTGTCGATCCCCATTCTCTTCATTGCCCTGAAATCGGCATCCCATTCCTTTACCCCCCAATTCTGATGGGGAATATCCCAACTGACCTCATCCAAAAAAGTCGCTTTAATCGGCATCCCCTTAAATATTCCCGGTGTTTCGAAACGCTTGTTGTCCAATTTTTCCGAAGCCCGGCTTCCACTTTCCATCGCCCCTAATTTTTCCAAATCCACATGCCCCTCTGAGGCTGAAAGCATCGACGGCAGCATAAAAGCAGAAGCTCCACAAGCCATTTTTTTCAAAAAATCCCTTCGGTTATTCGATCCTTTTTCCATAGTAAATTAGTTTTACACAATTATTATATAGCATTCATTCATTTCACCATTCATACGTCATCGGTCAGGTTCTCCAAAACCACCGGATACGCGTAAACAAAACAGCTACCCCAGCAGATAGCACCGTTAAAACGATTCCCTTCAAAAACCCCAGCCATGCGTTATTGTCCAACAGCTCCAGATAAGGAGTCATCCCCAGTAATCCCAGCAAAGGCATAACGACCAGACTCGTCGCAACATAAGCAATCATCGGATTTTGTCCGGCCATAATCAAAAATTTCAAAGCCTTCCGGTACGGATAGTAATCACACATTATATTGAAAAAAAGCAAGGCCATAAAAGCCAGACCGGAAGTCACAAAATAATAACTGTACGTAGAATGATCCTTACGAATTCCCCCTTCGAAAGCTTCGAAAAAAAGTCCCAGCAACAACAGATAACCTCCCGTATAAAATAACTTTTTCCAAAGCCGCTCATAATCACCCGCCCCTTTCCGTAACAATAACAATCCGAAAACCAGCAATAAAACGGTCACACAAAGATTTACCAATAGCCAACGGGCATACAAACCGCATAAATTACCCACAATCAACCCAAGCGTCAATATGATCAAACAAACGGGCACACATTTTCTTCTGTTATCCTTTGAAGAGCTTGCCTGCCGCATCCACTCCTGTAAATACTCTCCGGCTACAATTCCCGGAATAACAATAAACAGATACTTCAGATAATTAAAATGATACATCCAGGGAACCGGCGTATAATCAAACAAAACCTTCACCCAGGAACCCTCTGTCGTACTTCCGAGAAACACAGCCATCACGAAAGGCAATACGCCAACACATACCCAAGGCTTCCCAAACGTCAGAATATAAATGCATGATCCGAAAACAGCCATGTTCGCCAATACCAGTATAATAATATTGCTGTATCCGAAAGAAAATTCCCTTCCTCCGGCATAAGACAGATTCACCAAAATCAAAGCTCCGACCAAAAAAGCCCCGGCCTTTACCGCACGGTGTCCCCACTCCGGCAACTTAAACGGGAGCCGCATAAACATCGGAAACAGCAAAACAAATCCACCCAGCGATATAAGCCAGGCCCGGCTGTCCTGGGGCGAACTCAACGTCCAGGGGTACAAATGCTGTATGTAAATGGCAAAAAAAGTAAGTTGCCCCCCTCTCAGCAAAGCAGCTTTCAATAAACAAACCCGGGAAACACCTCCAGCAAGTTTTTTACCGATAGAAAAAGGGAAAGCCGCTCCCATAGCAAACAGAAAAAAAGGAAAAACCAAATCCACCCATGTGATTCCATATACCGTCGGATCAAAATGATGATCAGGAGGAGGAACCTGTGCATGATACATCCAACCGGGTAAAATGCCGAAGGCAATCGTTGCCGAAAGTATCATCGTCAAAATAGCATAGCCTCTTAAAGCATCCAAAGAATAAGCTCTCTTATCAGCACACATCAGTAATAAACTATTTTTTAATTGTAGATTTTCAGATTGACGATTTTAGATTGAATCCACAATTCCCCCTGTAACTCCAAAAAACCGTAAATCTAAATGAAAATATCCCAAGCAATTTCAAAATTTCGCTCAAATATACACCACTTTTTTAAATTTACAAGCATTATTATTAAATTATTTTAAAATATAGTTTTTAATACTGCGAATTGAAACTTACCAATTAACCTTCAACGTTTGTCGAACGTTTTAATTACAGATTTTATATTGACGATTTTGGACTGAAAGAATTGATCACGAATCTGGTTGCCGGATAATTTAAAATTTACAATCTAAAATTTACAATTTATATGAACTTTGAAATACAAAAAACGGAGTCTGAAAATGAATTCAGACTCCGTTTTTCACACTTACTACAATTACAAATTCTTTACCGATAGGTCAGAATTTATACGATACCCCCAAAGAAGCTGTAATAGCACTGGATGTATAATGTCCGCTAAAAGTATCGATCTGGGTCGGTATTACGATATTATTATAGGTATAGGAACCGTCCCTCCCGATACCCTGAATATACAGGAATGCAAAATCGAATTGCAGATTTTTATACGGTTCGAAAGACAATCCGGCAGACATACCGATTTTATTCATACCCGGTGTTTCCGGATTATAATTATTCTTACGAATCGGACTTTGGTCGAAATATACACCGGCACGAACATCTAGGCGGTCCGTTGCCTTATACTCGGCACCGATACGCGCTATAATGGTATTTTTATAATCCTTCTTAGCCTTAATCGGTGAAATTCCCAATTCCGGTTCATTAAAATAAACATTCAGCGAATCGTAAGCATTCCATCCGACATATTGTAAATCCAATGCCAACTCCCAACGGTTTGTCGGCCGGTAACTAACGCCGATAGTCGTATTGGAAGGGAGGGGCAATTCTGCCCGGAACGATCCCTGATCGTATTTAGGCACGGCAAACATCGGCGCCAATTTTCCTAAAGTTCCCATCAAATCCTCCACAGCGCGATTGGCATAGTCCAAAGAAGCATCTCCTTCTTTTACCCGCATTTTTATTTTAGAACGATAGGATATCCCTACTGATACTTTATCGGAAATGTCATACAACACGCCGATATTAAATCCGGCACGCACACCGGCTTTCCCATCCAGTGTTGCCGCTGCAGGCGGGAACTTATTATCCCGGATCGTCTCGACAAAATATTTCTTTTGCTCTTCGGGCAACGGCAACTGCTCGATAATATTACCGATCATCTGAAAATCGGCCGTACTCATAAGAGCCCGGGATAAATTGACATTTCCGATCGCCAGCATCAAACCCACACCCACACTCAATTTATCCGTAATCTTATAAGAGAGAGTCGGTTGTAACACATAAGATCTCAACGAGATATCCTGTATTAAATTGACTCCCGCCCAATTTTTCGGCCATTTCAAGCCATTCCCGTAAGGTGTCGTCAAACTGATTCCGGCTGCCAGATTATCGTATATCCGGTAACCGGCATAGGCATATAAAGGCGTACTTAACGGATTATCCGTCTTTGCCGAATAACCGTCATGGGTATACTTAGCCTTAGCTGCGACAGCCGACACGCCGACTGAAATGTCCATATGGTTGTTCAGCCAAACAAGCCCGGCCGGATTAAAATGCATACTCTCAGCCCCCAGTTTCATTCCTGTTCCGACATGTCCCATGCCCGTCTGTTTAGCGCTCAAAACATTTACCTGATATCCTTCTGCAAACACTGAATTTCCCAATATACAGGCCAAAACCCAAATCATTAATTTTCTCATTCAATTATTATTTCATTTATACCTCAGAAAAACGGAAACCGGACAAAAAAGTTTTCCTTTACCGTCATTCAATTTCACTTAAAGGCGGCAAAATTAACATATAATTCCGGGCTTGTTTCTACTTTACGGTATGTTATCGGGAAGAGCCGGATAAACGCCAGCGCTATATTTATTCCAACACCAAGGACAGGCGTGTCCTTTGATTGGCTTTTACCGGTAAATCGGACAGAAGGATACGACGGTTGCGGACCCGTCCGTTTTGCCTGTAACTGATGATAAGCGTACAATCGAAATTATCCGGGAGAGTCGGGAAATAAACACCTTCGTAATATCCTGTTTCCGGATTATGCCGCAAGGTATGAAAGATGGCATAAGGAGAGGTACTCTCTGTAAATTGGCCGGAACAGCTATAACGACCGTCCGTATGAAAATTATTATACATCCGGTTGACGGAAAAACCGATTGAAATCGTATGTAAGACAATATCCGGGGCCACCTTTTTCATATCAACCTGTACCAACCCCGTAATTCTTCTAAGGACAACGGATTTTACCCCCGGACTACCGGCTGTGAAAGACAGACCGGCAAAAAAATAATCGTGGTATACTGCAGCGCGGGACCTCTGTTCGGCAGCGACCCATATATCTCCCAATGCCGGTTCTGCCTGTACCTCAACAGGCGGATACCCGACAGGCGTATAATTTACAACCCGCCCTTCCCCAAGCACACACATCCGGTATTCACCGGCGGGCAAAGTAACCCGGAAACCGGATTCTATTTCAGTTTCGGTCAGGACCTCCTCCTGTACACGGTCACCGGATTCGTTATAAATGATATACCTTATCTGGCTCACAAGATCAGAAACGGCAGCGGTCGTCCTCATCCGGAACGGGTCTTCATATACGTCCATAAATGCAATGACAGAAGTAGGGAGAAAAAACGTCTCGGTTATTGTACTTTCCGGTATAATACACGCCTCAGGCATATCTTCCGAACAAGAAAAACAGAAAAACAGAAAAATAAAAAGATAATATATCGGTATCCGTTTCATGGCTAAAAATTTGGTAATGGATAATCTTCCGGGCATTCCGGTGCCGGCAACACCATATTAATCAGATGATCCCTGGACATGGTAGCATCCGATTTCAGAAAGTAATTATAACCCACAAAATCCGAACCGGAAATCCCGTCATTCCAGGTAGCATCTATAGCATAGTATTTCCCATCTACCCGGACAATATTCCAGGCATGGGGCACAGTGGATCCATTCGAAAACAACGCATCACCGCCTACAAAAATAGCTTGAATACCCGTACGCTGCAATAGATATTGTAATGTCCGGGCATACCCCTCGCATACCACTTTCCCAGTCACTAACCCGCCGATAATGTTTCCACCGAAGGAAGAGGTCATTCCTCCGTAACTGACACTTCTCAGAAACAGATCGTGAACCGTTTTTACCTTTTCAAACTCAGACAGGCCCGAAGGAACACGATCCAAAAGTTTACCGGCAGCGGAGATGACCAGCTCCGTTCTCATATCGAAAGTGGGCCGCATGGCAATCAGGTCCATACGATAACTGATGACCTGTCCGGCAGGGTCCAGCCGGTACGATGTAATAATCCCGGTATTGAACATGATAGCCATATCGTTCAGCAAAGAACGGGACACCCTCAGAAATTCCTCCTTAGTGAATCTTCCTCTTAAATCGCCTGTCAGTTCAACGATAAGCCGTTCTCCGGGCCTAAGTGTTTCGGTAAAATTGTTGGCTTTATCAAACATAGACCGGTACAACTTTTTTTCCAACGTATCCCGAAGTTGGTTGTAATAATAAAAAACATCGGCTGCGTTCAATAAGTCAATCCCTTCATCTGGAAGCGGTGAAGGCAATACCCCCTGTCCGGCGTCGGGAAGCAGTATATCCGCTTCCCAATCCGAAACCTGAATTGCATATCCGCCGTCTTCCCCCGGAATTTCCGCTATTGTCAATTTATATGCCGTATTCTTCCGGGAACAGAGTAAAACACGTTTTGCCACAACCCGTCCATCGGGATCATTTCGAAGCTTTACAATCAGATGGGTTCCGTCCGGACCTCCGTCGTCCGGATAGAGATAACAAACGGGCTTATGGATATTCATCTGATCGATCGTTTCATTTACAGGAAGAAGCAGGGAAACCGAACGCTCCGGGAAGATTCCTTCCCGGAAAAGATATCCACCGGTCCTTCCGTTTACGATTTCAACCGATACGACGCTTAATTCACGCTGCCGTTCCGGACTCATCCCATCCGCTGCCGCAATATATACTTTGGCAAAAGTACGGTCGAACTTTATATCTCCACCGGGCATATCCGTTCCCCCGGCCCGAAAAGATACTTTTGCCGACATGACAAAATGCGTACTATCCCCATTCAGAGAATCCCTGGTGAATAATCCGTCAAACCTTGATACGTCGAAAACGGACTCAGGCTCCATATCCAATGGATCGGAAAGGGCCGAAGCATTAACCACGAAATAAGCGCATACGGTTTGCCCGGCATACGCGGCGGGAATGACGGTGTGTACGCGCACTCCTGATCCACCCGGCAAAACAACAGCATCGACTTTTTTAATAAACCGACCGGAAGAAGGCGCAACAAAAAAGACAGTCGCATTCCGGATTACGTCCGCACCGGACACATCCGTTCCTGCCGGAACGTTGGTTACAACAGAAAAACGAGTCTCACCGTCAACGGGCAAAAGCTCCTCCTCACCCCGCGTGCAAGCAGCCAGCAACAACAGTGCGACAAGCCCGACCATATGTATTTTTATTCGTAACCTATTCATACGACAATATCTTTAATTATCCCCTCAAACAAGCCATTATCTATAAATTCCGACAACATTTTTGATCCTTCCAAAAGGAAAAGTCATCCTTTATTTACCCGACAAGGTCTTCTGTAACCGTATCTCCCGGAATCCAATCGTTTATAATTCCGGACAACTCCACCTCCAAATCATCTGCATGTATCGTAATATCATATGTATACACCGTCCCTTTCTGAAAATGCCGGTCTGCTTTCAACACATAATGATAAATTTTACCGTCATTCGTTACGGTAAACAATCGGTTTGACATTCCCACTGTCTGAGGAATAACAATAGCCTGATATACGTTTTCTCCAACAGAACGCAAAGGAGTAACCGGAGTAATCGTTCCTGTTGCTTCTCCGAGCTCTCCGTCGGCCAGGTTCAATTGAACGGAGGGTTTTGTACCCTCGATTAAGACAATGGGAGAATGGAGCGTAACACCGATTCCGGCTTTCAAGCTGATTCTGATTTTTGACAGTTGATGCTCGAATATCACTTGTGGAGGCCTACGTTGTAACGTTTCAACCTCCAATAATCGTCCCCACAACAAATCCGACTGTTTCAATGCTTCCGGTGTCGATTGCTCCCGTCTTACAGAAAAAGACAACACATTTCCCTCAGCTAAACCTTCAGACACATAAGGTCCATAAGCATAAAGATCGACCCGGTGGATTCCGGCCGGATAAAAAGCAGGATTCAAAGGCTTCATCGTCTCTCCGTCCAGACGAAGCCTCAGGTTATCGAACAGGTTGCCGGCAGGTTTCAATGTTCCGGGAACAGAAGCTTCCGGACGATTTACGACATACAAACCGAGAATATCTTCCGGAGAAAAAGAAGCGTATTCGGATTCAAATGTTCGTGTCATCCCGTTAAAAGCCACTTCTTCAACCTTACTTTTCGTTTCATGTATAAAACAGGATTGAAAAAACAGAATCAGAACGATCAGGAATAGCCCCCTTGTATTTGTATTGACAATCATATGTAAAAAATAATTTTACCGGCAATCGGATACGGCCAGTTGTTTATATTGATAATAACATTTCAAATATAAGCCAAATAATATTAACATGAATTAACATTTCGTTCGAAAGTATTATCATTTCGTCCCGGTTCTCCGAAAATCACCATAAAATAAATATCAAAGCAATTACTTTATCAACAAAACGCCATCGGGACATTTTTATCACCGGATGACAAATTTGGAAGTTTAATTGTATCTTTGTAAAACAATGCGAAAAGATATGATTGAATTTATCCTTACAGAAGAATATATCGAACTCATCCGGCTTTTAAAACTTGTCCGGATTGCAGATTCCGGCGGAATGGCTAAAATGCTGGTCGAAAACGGGGAGGTAAAGCGCAACGGAGAAACGGAATACCGGAAACGGGCAAAAATAAAGGCAGGAGAAACAATCGAAGTTGCAGGAGAAACAATCCGGGTAAAAGCCTGAATCAGTGACTTTGTAATCTTTTCTTTTCAATCTCGAAAGCAATCCGGTGGCTTTCCAACGAAGTTTCTATATTGGTCAGCAAAGCATCCGGATTTTTTTCCCGTATGGAACGGATGAAATCACCAACGATATAGAGATCGGCTCCTCCATGGTAATTACACTCGCCGGAACTATCCGTAAAATCATATACCTCATCAGTCAGTCCGGGCTGAAAATACTTTATTGTCAACGATTTTTCATTTCCCGACAATTCACCACCGCTAAACATGATGTGTGTTTTCCTTGCTCCTTCTCTGGTAAAGGCATCCATAGAAAAATTGACCGTCACATCATTTTCCATCCGCATGGAAACGACCTGATGATCGACAACATCATTGTCGCAACGATATACACAACGCCCGTAAGGCCCTTCCCGCAATTCTTTTAATATAACTTCGTCTGCATCCCCTTCCTCCGGCAAATCGAAATGGCGCAACCAACGTTTCTGGCGGTAATACAAATGAATCGCAGAATAAGGACATGTTTTTTCAACAAGGCAACCATCGGTACAACGGGCTGTACTTCCGGCAGGAGCATTGCTTTCCTTAAACCATTTCAAAGACCCGAAAGAACTGACTTCCCGGCATTTTTTTCCCGTCAGCCAGACCAACAAATCCAAATCGTGACAGGCCTTAGACAAAATCATCGGATTCGTCTCTTCCTCCCGCCTCCAGAGCCCCCGCACAAAAGCATGGGTCATTCGTTCGATTCCGACCTCCTCCTGATGATTTAAAGTAATCATCTCTCCTAATTTGCCGCTATCGATAACTTCCCGGATTTTACGGAAATAAGGATGATAGCGCAACACATGACAAACCCCGACAATACAGTTATTTTCCCGGGCCTTCCGAACGATATCCAAACATTGCTGCCAACTTTGGGCAATCGGTTTTTCCAACAAAATATGATATCCTTTTTCCAGAGCCATCATTGCCGGCCGGTAATGCAAATGATCCGGCGTACATAAAAAAACAGCATCGGCAACTTTAGGACCGGACAAAAAATCCTCCCAGGAAGCAAAACAACGGGCAGGCAATAATTTAAAAGAAGTCGCATAATGCTGACGGCGAGCCTCATTGGGATCGACCACAGCAACCAATTCAACCTCTTCGGGATGCATGCGTATGTATTCAGCATAGGCATTCATCCGGTTACCGGCTCCGATCGCTACAATTGTTACCTTTTGCACGTTTTCAAATTCTGATTTTATCTCAATACATTTCCAACATATCTTTCAGCGAACCGAGGTAATATTTTTTCCATCCTTCCACAATCTCGTCATACACCTCTTCCGGAATATTCGAGTGTTCCAAAACAACCTGCGTATTCCCGCTGCCCTCTTTACGCAATTCAATTCTTACGACAGAAGGATGTTCCGTCTCTCCGAAAAACCACTCCTGTACCAACCGTTTATTCGGGACAATTTCCAGATTCACCCCCGCAATATCTCCTTCCCACAAAGAAAACTCATAACCGGCTTCGGGTTTCATATCAGCCGGATAACCGCTCCACAATTCAATCTGAAACGGATTTGTCAAAGCCGAGAATACCTCTTCGGGCTCGGCAGCAATCTTCAATTTATAGTTAAAATCCATATTATTCATTTCAATGGGATATTGCAAATATAGTACCGTCCGGACAAATTTCAAACATCTTTCTCCCGAAAGGCATCCAATAAAGAAAAAATATCCGCAGGCCGGTTCTCTTCCGGATAAAGTTCTTTCAGCAAACAGGATGCGGCCACTGTAATTTCCTGCTTCTCCCAGTAAACCGGATGAACGTAATTCAAATATTTCAATACCCGGAAAGCATTGAAGTTATCGAAAAAACGCTTCCGGAATTGCTTGTCAGACGCACTGTTCGCCTTTACTTCAGCAATCCGGTTCTCAAAATCATGTTCCGACAAAAACGCTCTTAAACTTTCCGGCTGCTTTCCAATCCAAAGCGTTAATTCCGCCTCCGTCATGCAATACATCGAAGCCACCGAATCGAAAAAAACCTTCAACACCTGAAAAGCCTCCAAATGATAAGTATTAAAATGCCCCCCGGTTTCCATAATCTGGCGGACAGCTTGTCCCGTTCCAAACGGAGTACGTTCCGACAAACGGGCAGCCGGAAATACACAGGTTGCCGGCAAACGGGCAAAACGCCCTGTCGCTATCAATTTCTGAATAAAATAAAAGTCTTCTCCGGCCTGTCGTTTGCTCATTCCGCCTTCAGCCGCATAATCCAAAGCACGGACGGCAAAAGCCGATCCCAGACAGGTATATGCATACGGATGTCCGATATATTCCAGGCACATCCGGTAATAACGCAAATACAGCTCATACCTGCACATGGCCGCCAATTGCTCCTGCTTTATATTTTCCGGCCAGATGTGTTTATAGGCAAGGGCAACGCCGGCACGGTTATTATTCCGGAAAGCTTCTGATACTGCCGTACAATAATTTTTCTCAACCAACGTATCGGCATCCAACGAAGCAATGACCCCATCAGGCAGCCCCCGGTCATAAAAATAACGGGCAGCCGCATCCATCGCTATTTTTCGGGCAACACCGACACCGGATTGCTTCGCCGGCAAATCGAACGCCCGGCAGATCCGGAATTGCATCCCGGTATCCGGTTGAGCGGACACATATTCCAGCAACTTCACATACAGGGCTTCGTTCCTCTTTTTAACATCCGCTCCGCAATCTTCGGCGTAATTTACCAGAACGATCACACCTACCGGCCCGGAGGTCAAAGAACAGGCCGCCAGAGAATCGATCGTAAAAAAAATATCCGGGTCATCATAAACCGGAATGGTAACGATAAGAGAAAGCGTATCCGGGAAGTCCGGAACGATAACGGGAGGATTTTTTGAAAAATAGCGATCAAAAACTTTCATGCACAACCGCTATAAAAAAAGGCTGATTACTCAGCCTTCTTTTGATTATTATACTGTTCGTTCAATCGCTTAACGACATCCTTTGTGATATCAAATCCATCCTGTGCATAAAGGACATTTCCGGCTATAACCGTACTCAAAACGACATTATAGCCTCTCTCTTTATTGTAATCGGTCAGGCAGGCTGTAATCGCTTCAAACAAACGCTTGTTCAATTCACTTTGCTCCTTCATTGACTTTTCAGTCATTTCCTGCTGGAGCATCTGTAATCTCTGGTTTTTATCCAGCAATTCCTGACGGGCCGCTTCAGCTCTTTCCCGGGATATAAAACCGCCATTTTCCAGTTTACGCTGAAAATCATTCGCTTCTTTATCCAATTGCTTTGCCTTCATATTCAACTCCGTTCTTCTCTCTTCCTGCTTTTTCAGAAAAGCCTCATTCAACTCGACGGAAAGCAAATAATTACTCAATAATGTATCGGTATTTATATATACTATTTTAGTTCCTGCACCCGTACCGGCTTCAGTGCTAACCTGACATTCACCAACCTTTTTATCCCCGGTGAAATGCAACACATAAAGTACAGCTACAGCAATTAATAATACAACATTCAATACAATAGAATAATTCTTCATGACATTATGACTTTGTTAATACTATACGCACTGTTCATTTACAGATTTAACGCAACAAAGATAAACTTATCTTCTCTTAATCTCTATGTTTTTCTCTTTTTTCTGTATAAAAAATTTTATTTAACAGGCTTTAAGCTTTTCAAAAGCATCAATTTTCAGGCCTGCTTTTTTCCTTACGGTCCACAGAAAAAATCATTTTTAACAAATCCACTTCTTCCTGTCTCAAAGGTTCCGGCTCGTTCTGAAACTTACGGGCACGACGCAACTGTTGATACACCCTTAAACTTTCCAACCCGACACCCAATTTGACATCGACATGTCCTTTATTGGTACTGGCAGCAAAATCATCCAACACCCTTTTCTGATTCTGTTCAGGAGTCCATTCCAATTGAGGCGAAAAAGCATCCCGCTCCAAACCGGCCATATTATTCTTTGCATTCATCCGGTATTGCCGGGTTTGTTCCCCGTATCTTCTCCTTACAACCACTTCCGGTAAATGAACGGTATCGGAGGTCACGAAAACGGCCAATATATACTCATCCCCCGGTAAAGAATCCGGCACAACGACCTCGTACGGCCTATAACCGATATGTGTAAAGTAAATCGTATCTCCGGCCGCAGTATTCATAGCAAAACGTCCCGTCAGATCCGTCGTCGTCAGCATTCCTCCCCGCCTGCAATTGACATTTGCCAACGGACGGGTCGTTCCACTGTCAAAGACAATTCCGGAAAAACGGACTTCTTCCGCCTGCGGTTGCATTTGTGCATACGAAGCATTCAGAATAAATACAAAAAACAAAAGGGAACTAATTTTTTTCATTCTCTTTAGCAATTTCCGTATGTTGTAAAATATTCAACAACAACTCCCTGGCTCGAAACAATTGAGCTTTTACTGTCCCCAGCGGAATAGCCAGTTCATCAGCAATTTCCTCATAAGAGAATTCATCGAAATAACGTAATTCGATCAAACGACGGTAACGTCCTTTCAGCATCGACACCTTCTCCCGCATAAAATCCGCACGCTGCGAGCGAATAGCCTCTTCATCCGGGGTACGGATATCCGCCGGAATACTATTGATATAACCACGGTCCTCCGGATTTATGTCATCCTTGTCCAAGGACACAGTCAACGTCTTTCGTTTACGAATAAAATCAATCGTATTATTGGAAGCGATTTTAAACAGCCAAGTACTAAAAGCAAACTGAGGCGAATAGTAATTTAAGCTGGAAAATGCTTTCTCAAAAGCTTCAAACATCAGATCTTCGGCATCCGTACGGTTATTTACCATTTTCAAAATCATAAAGTACACGGAATCCTTATATCTTTTGAAAAGTTCTGCGTAAGCTTTCTCATCACCGGCAATCGCATTTTTAACTATTTTATAATCGTAAAGCGCCTTTTCCGATAAATTATTGGTTATCTCCATTTCTTGCTTGTAAAAATTGAGTATATATTATAATACCATCTGTATAAAAAACCTACAGAACTGACAAATAACGAAATTAAGAATAATTTCTTTTGTTTCAGATGCTTCAAATAGATATTTATCGTTATAAAATCTATTAAAAATGTTAACAATATACACGCAATTATATATTCTCTAAATATTTGTTTAAAAAGTAAAAAAAACAGAAAAATATATAATAAAGTACGAATAATTGTATCTATTTCAGCTCTTAACCAAGCCTTTACAGGCCATCTTCTTTTATTAATATAATAATACGAAGAATCCTCCTTCCAGGTTTTCTTTTTATCATCATTTATAATTATAAATGTATTTTCCTTTTTGGCCACTTTCACCTTTCCCAAGCCGGACAAAACATTCACCATCTCATTATCGTATCCGATATAGCTCTGTGAATTCCTCGAGAATCCTCTTTTGGAAATATAGAACTTTTTCCGGTATCCCATATTTCTGCCGTCTCCCGATACATAACATTTTGCCTTAATCAACAAAAACATCTTCAGGAAGCGCATAAAGCGAATTCCACGACGAATGCCCATCCCTTTCCTTTGATCCGGATAATTGGCATATCCTAATACAACGGCGGTATCCGGCGTAAAGTAGGACTGCATGTTTTTAATCCATTCATTGGAAGCAGGACGGCAATCAATTTCAGAAAAAAGCAGGATATCATGCCGGGCAGCCAGAATACCTATATTAATAGCAATCTTTTTCGTACTTCGAAACTTCGTCTCCGGAAAGATCCGGGTCGTTCGGAGATGGGGATATTTTTGCTGCATCTCTGCCAAGACCTCCTGTGTGTTGTCTTCTGAACATTCATCGACGACAATCACTTCAAAATCGGGATAATCCTGTTCCAGAAAAAAACAAAGATTCTCTTTCAATTCCTCAGCCCGGTTATTAGAAGTAATAATGACCGATATTCCTTCCCCTTCTTTTGCCGTACTTCCCTTCTCCCGGGAAGTGATCAATACACTTTTATAAATAACGACAATCAAATGGTATAGAAAGAAGATTCCGCATAAAATAAGGATATATACATTTCCCCCCAAAAGACTCCACAATTCCGTAAAATAACTACTCATGATTCATTCCATAATATTAAACCGCTAATAAATGCATCTCATTCCCGTTAAAACCTTGTTTTAGGATGATCCATAAATGAAAATCCGGATATATGCGATTCAATTTTACAATTCAATTACAATCCATTTGGTTTACATTTTACCCGATTTAAAAAAATCAGACAAATATACTCACTTCTCAAAGATTTTTTTTGCAATTCAGAATATATTTTATCAAATTTAGGTGTTTTTACTAACATATAAATTTTAACGCATATGAGCCAAAAACCTAAAGGAATTATCGGTATATTAACCGGAGGTGGAGATGTACCAGGATTAAATCCGGCTATCCGTGCCGTCACGATCAGAGCTTTAAGAGAAGGATATAAAGTGATTGGTATTCGCCGGGGCTGGCGGGGGTTAATAGATATTGTCCGGGACAAGAAAGTGGATAATTCAAATAACTTTTTTGAGTTAACGGAAGATATCGTCAACAGAGCAGGCCGCACCGGCGGAACTTTTCTACATACTTCCCGCACAAGGGCATCGCATGTTCCCCAGGAATCCGTTCCGGCACATTTAAAAGATAAATATTCGGAAAAAGTAAACGACCTGACTCCGGAAGTCCTCCAGAACCTCGATTTTATGGGCATCGACTACCTCGTTCCCATCGGAGGTGACGACACCTTGAGTTATGGGGTGAGATTAAGCAAAGAAGGAGTAAAAGTGATCGCAATCCCCAAAACCATGGACAATGACGTTCCGGGTACGGACTATTGCATCGGTTTCAGCACCTGTATCACCCGTACAATCGAATTGACCCACAGCTTGCGTACCTGTGCCGGTTCTCATGAACGCCTGTTGGTATTGGAGGTTTTCGGACGCTACGCGGGCTTTTCAGCCATGCTCCCCACCCTGGCCGGAGCCGCTAACCGCTGTGTCATTCCGGAATACCAGTTCAATATCGACCACCTATGTGAACTTTTATGCCAGGATCGTTACACGAACCCCAGTAAATATTCCGTCGTACTGATTTCGGAAGGGGCGACCTATAGCGGTGGCGACATGATGTTCCAAAGCCAGGAAGCCGATATGTTCGGTCACAAAAAGCTGGGAGGTATCGGAGATCACATCGCCAATCAACTGAAAGAGCTGTCTCCGAAATTCAACAACGGGGAAACCATCAATGTCATCAACCAGAAATTAGGTTATCTTGTACGCTGCGGTAATCCGGACGCGATGGATTCCATCGTTCCGATGGCATACGGGAACCTTGCCCTGGATCTGATCTCGAAAGGCATGCACGGACGATTGGTAATTTTACGTAACGGACGCTACGACAATGCACCGATCGAAATCGTCACCAGCACGAAAAAATTAGTTGATGTGGATAAATTTTATAACACCGAAAGATTACGTCCCAAATACAACAGTTTTGAATTCATGCCGCAAATGATTCTTTAAATATCAAAAAAGTCCCCGGAATCCGGGGACTTTTTCTGGTTACTTCTTCAACGTATCCGGTGCAATACTGTCAATTACAACGATACTTTCCTCCTCTATAATTACAGCCGAATCCTGCGGTTGAGTCTTTTGTTCAACCTTCTTTTTGTTGGAATTTCCACAAGATGCCAGCATCAGAACGATACAGGCGATAATGATATACCCCAATTTTGATTTGATATTCATTCTCATCTCTTCCTTTTTTTAGTTATACAACAACTATATACGCTTATCCCAAAAGGAAGTTTACAAAAATTGAAATTTTAATCCGAGAGACAAACTGAAAATATCGGTTATACTCAAATACTTATTCGTAAAATAACTGATAATATACAAATCATTGGTACCGACTTCGTAGAAAAAAGTAATGTGGTCGGACAAGCCTCTGGGATCCCAATTAAAACGGATACGCTGTCCGAAAGCGATGTTAAAACGTAAATTCGTCGCTACATTATAATACTTTTCGGGATATTTATCAGGCTCTTTCGTCCAAAATTCATTGCCGAAAATCTTATTGATGTAAAGACTGGCTGTAAAAGGCTCAAGAACCCACTTTTTCCTTTCATTCAGATTCACACGCCAAGGGATATAATTCTCCTTCAATGTAAACGTGATATGCCATTCCTTACCCTCAAACTTCGGCAGATAACCGAACAATATATCCGTCTCCCATTGTCTCTTTTTACCGTAATCCCAACCGCATCCCAAAGAAAATAGTCCCATTTCACCGGCAAACTGCACCTTATTGTATCTGGGAACCAATTTAGCCCAATTCGACTGATATTTTTCCTGCAGCCTTTCATGACGGGTCTGAGCATCAGCAAAAACCGTCATAAAAACCAAACAACCACACCCGATACATTTAAAAATGAACCACTTCATAACGATAAGAATCAGAAGTCACAGTGAACAATAAATAACTACGCCCTTTCATAGAACCGCAACCGTAATACAATACCCCGTCATCGAAAAAGTCGTTCACCATAACGGAATGAGCATGAGCATGTAAACAAAACTGCAGATTTTTCAACCGCTTGATATACTCCTGAAAAGGAGAAGCAACATTGTTATTAAAAACAACATCCCCGGGTTGCGCATGCATCGCTACAATGGTTTTATCGTACCCTCCTTCCTGCGCATCGGCGATTTCCCGTTCTAAAAACTTAAAATCGGGTACCGGGACGGCATAGTCGAATTCCAGGGCATTGGTATTCAAACACACGAATTTCACATTGCCATAACGGAAAGAAAAATTCAGATCTCCATACATCACCTTGTATACCTCCCTTCCCGACCCCAAATTATCGTGATTCCCGATAATCAGAACATAGGGAACCTTCAGCTTGCTCAAAATATCATGCATCCAGCAATATTCCTTTTTCATCCCGAAATCCGAGATATCTCCACCGTGTATCACCAGATCGATCTTTTCCAGCTTATTTACATGATTGACAAAATCCTTCGTTTCATCATACCAACGTTGAGAATCTCCCATAAAGACAAACCGGACCGTATCGCTGCCGGTATCCTTCTCTTTTAAGCGGGCGATATTTTTTACATTGATATTCTTATACTTACTTTCCAAACGTAAATCGTAAGGATGATATTCAAATACCCGGTCACATGCACACAATAAAAATACCGGGCATAGGTACAAAAACTTCCGGAACATCTCATTCAAATTTATCTGACTTATGCAAAATATATGCCTATCCGCCATTTAGCGGGAATAAATTTTATTTTTCGTTTCGTTTTTAACTTACTTCTCCCCATCTTTGTATAAAGAAACGGACAGAAAGTCTCCGGTAACATTGCAAATTTCAAGCTATATTCATGAAAATACATTTCATAGCCATAGGAGGCAGTGCTATGCATAACCTGGCACTGGCCCTGCACCAGAAAGGATATACCGTAAGCGGATCCGACGACGAAATATTCGAACCTTCTAAAAGCAGATTGGCGGCAGCCGGTATATTGCCCCAAGCCTGGGGATGGTTCCCGGAAAAGATCACGGCGGACCTGGATGCCGTCATATTGGGTATGCACGCCCGGGAAGATAACCCGGAACTGCAAAAAGCCAAAGAGCTCGGCCTGAAGATTTACAGCTATCCCGAATATCTATACGAACAGACAAAAGACAAAAAAAGAGTAATTGTAGGCGGAAGCCACGGGAAAACAACGACAACCTCCATGATTATGCATGTACTCCGGAATTGCGGAATACAATTCGACTATATGGTAGGCGCTCTACTCGAAGGATTTGAAACAATGGTTCATCTCAGCAAGGAGAGTAAAATAGCTGTATTTGAAGGCGACGAATACCTTTCTTCCCCCATCGATATGCGTCCGAAATTCCATCATTATTATCCGGATATAGCTATATTGACAGGGATTGCCTGGGATCACATGAATGTATTTCCGACATTTGAAAACTACGTCGAACAGTTCGCTCTCTTCGTTGAAAAAATCTCTGACTCCGGAAAACTGATTTACTACGAAGGAGATGAAAACATACGTAAAATACTCCCGCGATGCCGGCCGACAGTGCGGACCATCCCTTACAACACTTTTCCGCACAAAACGAAAAATGGAAAAACCTATCTCGAAGGCCCGGAAGAAACCGGACTTCAGATATTCGGAGACCACAACCTCCAGAACATTTCCGCGGCATACCTTGCATGCAAAGAACTGGGTATCGACGATCACTCCTTCTTAAAAGCAATTGCATCCTATAAAGGGGCTGCCAAACGCCTCCAAAAAATCACGGAAAATCCAGGATCTGTAGCCTACCTCGATTTTGCCCATTCTCCGTCCAAATTAAAAGCGACGATCGAAGCCGTCCGCCAACAATATCCGGATAAAAAACTGCTGGCTTGTATGGAACTCCATACCTTCAGCAGCCTGAACGCCGATTTTTTACCCCAGTACAAAGGATGTATGGCAAGTGCTGATCAGGCTGTCGTTTTTTTCAATCCGGAAGTTGTACGTCACAAAAAATTACCGGAAATCACAACAAGCGATGTAAAAAAAGGATTCGCCGGAGAAAAACTGGAAGTGTTCACAGATAACTCAGCCTTACTGAAATATCTTTCCGAACAGGATTATACAAATACGGTCTTATTGATCATGACATCCGGAAATTTCTCCGGTATCGACATAAAAACAACTGCAGAAAAATTACTTCATCCATAAACCCGAAAAGGGCTGCTGACGGAAGATAGCAGCCCTTTTCAAAGACACTTTAACACGCAACTATCTATTTTCAAAAATTAAGTTTCGTAATCATAAAAAAAAATTCGCTTTCTGTATTGGTTTTAACCTATTTTTCCTATATTCTATGCAGGAATCAAAAGGAAAGTAAACTATTGTTTTGATTTTTGTAGGTAATTTATTTACATGTATATAAACTTAAAACACACCGCATATGGACATGACTCTAAATCAAAGACTTGACAAATTCCTTTACGAAAAGAATTTCACACAGGAACAGTTAAGAATCAAACTAGGTCTGAAAAACAGACAACAAGTCAGCAATTGGATCAATTGTCACGACCATATTCCGGATAAGCATCTGATTGCAATTATCAAGTTGTTTCCAGAACTAAATGCAAATTGGCTGCTACGAGGTGTAGGCTCAATGATTATCGATCAACAGCAACTCCGTCAAATCAACCGGAATGAATTCGGCTTTTGTGAAAATTGTGTCGATAAAGACAAAGAAATTTCCATGCTCAAAGAATTGCTGGAAAAGAAAGAGAATGAATTACGCCAACTCTACCGGGAATCCGGCAAACTGGAAGAAAGACTTTACCAATACGAAAAAAGAAAAAGTTAAGTTTGAAAATATATCTGCAAAAAAAAACGGTAGACCTGATCGTGCGGTCTACCGTTTTTTATATCATCCGGTTTATTCTTCTTCCCTGCAGTAGCGCTTGATAATATTATAGGCATCGGTAATTCCCAACTCGCCGGCCTTACTCAAATCTGCATTTGCCTCGGCCTTCCGCCCCACATAAATATAGAGCAATCCCCGGTTAAAATAAGCCTCGGCTAAATCCTTATCCATAGCAATCACCTGGGTATATGCTTCCATAGCCTGATCGATCTTCTCACTCTTTACATAAACATTCGCCATATTGAAAAGAGCGAATACAAAAGAAGGGTCGATCTCCAGACATTTCCGGTAATCTTCCAATACTTCCGAATAATCGACCGATCGCTTAACCTCCGGTGTGCTCCCGACAATCCGATTCGTATTGTCATCGATCGATTCGATATAATCGTACATCAGCATACGTGCATTGCCCCGGTTAAAAATAGCCAGAATATCTTTGGGATCAGCATCTACGACCTTATTAAAATCTTCTATGGCTTTGGGGTATTCCTGATTATTCATATAGAATATGCCCCGCAACAGATAAGCATCTGCATTTCCCTGTTGTATTTCATCCGAATAGCGTTCTATATTCATCCGGATCATCTCTTCCGGATAATTACATTTCCGGTTGGTAACAGAAAGGGAGGACGTATAATTATGCTGTTGGTTATAAGCCATAACATGCTGGTTATAATACTGTACTTTCCCACTCCGCAAAGAATCTATACTCAAATGCCGGATACAAAATATATCCTGTAATGCCACAATCACATTCCGATCCTGTACACGGCCGTTTATCACATCCCTCATCCGGTCATTCCGGGCACTGAAATCGATCAGACGGCGAAAATTCTCAGTCGTATCCACCAGTGCATTGCGATCACCGGCCTTCATCTTCCGGTAACGTTCCATAATCGCCGATGCCTGCGCATAATCCCGGTCTGCCGCAGCATAGTCTTTCATGGCATTCCCCACCGCCGCCCTGGCCATATAAGCCTTCACAAAATCCGGATACAAACGGATACTCTCGGAAAAATCGTTATAAGCACCGGGCAGGTCTTTGATCTCCATTTTTATCAATCCCCGGTTAAAATAAATCAAGATATTATCGGGATTCATTTCTACCACCTTATCCAAATCGGCAATGGCATTGTTGTAATCGCCGACTTCCCCGCGCAACATCGCCCGGTTATAATAAGCGTATATGTAATTACTGTCGATACGTACCACTTCCGAATAATCGTCGAGGGCTTCCTGATATTTCTTCATCTCATACCACACCATAGCCCGGCTCATCAGTATCCGTTTATTCTTCGGATTCGCTTTCAGAGCCCGGTTAAAATCTTCAATCGCATTGTGATAATCTTTCTGTCTGTACCACAAATAACCCCGCAATCCGAAGGCATCGTCCGAAAACATATTCAACTTAATAGCGGCATTACAATCCGCCAAAGCCCCGTCTACATCATCCAGTTTTTCCCGCATGATAGCCCGGTTTAAATAAGCGGCCAGCAATTTATTATCAATCAGCAAAGACTTCGAATAATCTTTTTCCGCCCCTTTATAATCCCCCATCTGTGCTTTGGTCATGCCCCGGTTGGCATACACATAAGCATCACTCGGATCCAGAGATATGGCATAATTATAATCTTTCATGGCCTCCTCATATTTCCGGAGGTTATGATAAGCGATTCCCCGGTACATATAAGCATGAAAATAATTCGGACTCAAATCGATTGCCCGGCTATAGTCCTGAATCGCCCCCTCGTAATCGTCCAGGTTCATCTTTGCGACCCCCCGGAAGAAATAGGGCTCCGACAGATAAGGCTTCAACCGTATAATATTATTGAAGTTATCAATAGCACTCACATAGTCGTCGAAATAAATGGCATTCTTCCCCATCTGCAACATATTGTAAGTATTCCATTGCCCGTTGACATGTCCCCCGACACCCGTCAATACTCCCAATACCACCCATTTCAAAAAGATACGCTTCATTCGTTTAAAAATTAATCCGACGTAAATATAGAAAAAAGAAATGTGCTATAAAAATAGCCGGGAAAAATCCCGGCTATCCAAAAATTCATATCACTGATTAATCATCATCCTGATCGTCGTCTTTTACTCCGGGCTGGAATAAATAAGTCGTAACGTCTGTCGTTGTATAACCGGACTGAGCGACGGAGAAATTAGAACCTCCGGTTGCTACATATCCTCTATTATCCAATACGAAAGCGACAGCAGCCTGACGATAGTGTCCGCTCGGGAAACTGGTTACTTCGTCCCATCTGCCGGTCTCGCCCCGGTAAGGATTGAATTCCCAGCAATCGCTTAACACACTTCCTCTCGCTCCGGTTGCCAAATAGATACGGGCGGTTTTATCCTCTTCCTTACCTACCACAAAAGCTGTTGCATAGCCTCTTGGAATCTTACCGTAATCTCCGTCGTAATTGTGATAATCGGTATCTTTCAATACGTCCAGTTTAGCAAACTTCACACTCTGATACGGAGTAAACTTGATGACATCGTTCGGATAAGAACTTCCGTCAGCACCGGTAAAAATATAAGCGGTTTCTCCGATAACTGCCACACAGGCTCCGGCTCTCTTATCTCCGAACACTTCATTCATTTCCGTCCAGGTATCGGTGTCCAGATCATATTCCCACCAATCCTTCATCGCACCTACCTTGTCGTTTCCGTCACTGTAATATCCGTAAGCAACATAAGCTTTTCCTCTGCCACCGGCTTTCGGTACATAAAAACCCAATGCATACTGACGGGGAGTTCCCGGGAAATCCGTCAATTTTGTCCAGCCTTGTCCCGGTGTATATTTCCAAAAATCTTTGAAATATTCAGATTTACCGCTACCGCCGGCTGCTGCATTCTGCGCATAACCTAATCCGACAAAAGCACTTGTTCCATCCGAAAAAGCAGTAGCACCGTAACGCGGTTTAAAATCATCCGGCAAAGTTTCCGCACGTTGCCATATTAAATCTTGTCCTGTTAGGGTACAAGTCCAGAAATCTTTTAATTCATTTGCATATTGATCGATTCCCAATCCGACATAAGCCACATCACCGATTGTAAAGGTTACCGCTCCCACACGACCGGTTCCTCCGAAACTTTCTACTTTTTTCCAGTTCCCGACCTTATCGTCATCGGAGCTACATGCCGCAAAGAACGATACCAGAACAGCTAAAAATAATAAATTCTTTACCGTTTTCATAAAATACTAGTATTTCAATTTTTATTTGTTTATTCTACCAAAACTCGGGCAAAACTACATAAATTATACACAAATACAATAAAAAATCTATTAAATTACGTTTCCAAACTTTATAATTCCTGTAATAACAAATTAAAATAGCTTTCACTTGTAATATTTTTAGAAAATAATTTTACCTTCGCCCTCTGATTATTGCAATGGATAAAATATGAGAAACATACTTTTCTTTTTCTTAATTTGTTTGTGCGGGGCGTGTAATAACGATGTCACTTCAATCGGGGAAGATTTAATCAACAACGAAAGTTATGTTGAAATCAAAACTTATAAAATCCCCACATCGACTGTAAAGCTGGACTCTTTTCCGACCTCGACCGGATATTCCAGCAGTACTTTAAAAGGTTTATTGGCCGGACGGGCAAACGATCCGATCACGGGAGTAACCATCACGACACCCTATTTTGAAATCGTACCTTCCGGAGGCTCGAGAGTCGAAAACACCTACATCTACGATTCGATCACCTTCAATGCCGTATTCAATAAAACGATTTGGGGAGATACAACCACCTTGCAACAATTCCACCTTTATCAATTAAAGGCAACACCGACTTTAAACCCGGACGACGATCTGATTTACAATAATGCCACGGTTCCTCACGAAGCAGAACCGCTCGGATCATATACGACATGGCCGACCCAGGAAAGGTTGAAAAAGTTTCAGTTCCGCCTGAACGATGAAGTAGGACGGGATTTATTCGATAAATTAAGGCAAAACGATTATGTCGTACAAAACGACCTCGATTTTATTCGTTATTTCAAAGGCCTGACCTTAATGGCCGATCCGTCCAACACCTGTATTTTCGGGCTTAGTCCGGCTGCCGACAGCATCGGTATAAAAATCCACTTTCACAGTTCGACGGGCGACCTGACCTATTCTTTCAATAAAAGTAAGAATTACAACCAATATACGTTTATGAATATCGTCAATAATGCCGCCGGGACACCCTATGCCGCACTGACGAAACAATCCGAAAACCTGCCATTTGCAGCAGCCAAACGCCCCAATGCCGTGGACGGCCAAACGGTTACCCAAGGTTTGAGCGGATATATGATTAAAATGAAATTACCGATTGCTCCGGCAGGTAATAAATACCAGACAATTGTCAAAGCGGAAATCGAATTGCATCCGCAACAATTTGTAACCACCTATTATCCGTTACCTAAAACCATATATTTTTACAAATCGGACGTAAGCAACAAGGCATTGTCCACGGTGACCAATATTGCCGGGAATGCCGTAACGGGTAGCCTTGTCTATAAACCGAACAAACCGGGATACGAAACCTATATCATCAATATTACGGATTTCTATAACTCGCTTTGTCAACGTACGGATGCAGAACAAAACAACGAGGTTCTGGTCAGCATCCCGTTAACTGAAATGCATAGTAGTTTCACCCGGTTGACAGTAGACGAAGTACCGGTATTAAAAGTTTATTATGCCCAATATGAGTAATTCCATATTATCTATGAAAAAAATTATTCTGCTTTTTATATTATCCGGATTTTCGGTGTGCACATTCGCTCAGAACAATACCGGGACTCCTTATTCCATGTATGGTATCGGACTATTACAGGATAATTACGGCCCTTATACCGCAATGGGAGGTGTTTCGGCTGCTATGCGCGATGCCAACAACATCAACTTTCTCAACCCGGCTTCCTATACGGCACTCGACAGTAACCGCTTTTACATTCAATTCGGAATTACCGGTGAATATGTAGGCATAGCCACAAACAAAGAAAGCAGCACCTACCGGGTAGCCCAGAATGCAGCCTTGAATATGGCGCTTCGTCTCTATCCGAACCTATTTGCTTCTTTCGGTTTCAACCAGAGATCGGACATCGGTTATGACCTGCATTACAAAGAAAGAATCAACGGAAGCGTCGACGAATACTACAACCAGCAAATATCGGGCAACGGCGGTTTGAACGATTTCTATTTAGGATTGGCCTATAAAGTTAAAAACCTGTCGGTCGGCTTAAATACCTCGTTGGTTTTCGGTAATATCGAAAAGCGGGTCACGTTGATTCCCGCCGTCACCGACAGCTATTACATCAATGCCCGGAATAAAATATCCGTACACGATGTTATTTTTAACCTCGGCCTTCAATACCTGTTTACCCTGTCTCCGAAATCCAAGCTGACACTGGGAACATCGTTCAATTTAGGGACTGATCTGGCTGCCAAAAAAGACTTCACATCCTATAAGATCAATTCGAGCACTTCCGACCAGCAAACACTGGAAGATGAAGTATTGAGACGGGGCGGCATAAAATATCCGTTCCGGATCATCAGCGGTTTTGCATACGACTACAAAGACAAATGGATGCTGGCAGGAGATTACACCTTCCAGAAAATGTCTGCCTACGAAGAATTCAAAGTCAATCAGGATTACCACGATTATCACAAAGTCTCTCTGGGCGCGTCTTTAATGCCGGCACGTTACGGACGCTACTGGTGGCAACGCAACAAATACATTTTAGGAACTTATATGGTCCGCTCTCAAATTAAATTGAACAATACCTTTATCAATACCTATGCCATTACTTTCGGTACCCAAATGCCGATATACATTCCGAACCGGGAATTATTGCTCGGTATTGCTTTCGATTTAGGGATAAGAGGAACCAAGGAAAACGGATTGATTCAGGAAAAATTTGCAAAAATCCGACTTAACATCGCCTTTAAAGAAGGTTGGTTTATGAAACGAAAAATCGATTAATAAAATATCTAAAATATTATCTGCAAAGAAGTGCGGCAAGTTTAACGAAAAAATCTTAAATTTGCCGCATTAGTTTTATAATAAAACAAATATCGTCCAAAAGACATTGAAACACATCACTTATTGTATAAATCAAAAAAGAAAACTATGAAAAAAATTCTTATCCCTGCTCTCTGTGTTCTGGCTCTGAGCGCTTGTACATCAACACAGAAATATACCATCAACGGTACTGTGGAAGGAGAAACAGAAGGAACTGTTCATCTGGTAAAATTCCAGAACAGACAAGCTGATACATTAGCCAGTGCCCCCATTCAAGACGGAAAATTCAAACTGGAAGGAAGTGTCCAGGAAGTTTCTGACGCTTATTTGACAGTAGATGGTAAAAGAGGCCGTACACCCCTTATCATTGAAAATACAACCTTTACGGCTACTTTGAATCCGGCAGACAACAGCCAGTCCAAAGTTGAAGGAACGGCAAATCAGAAAGTCATCAATGATTATCTGGTTATTTCAAATGACCTGATGAAAAAACAATCTGAGCTGTATAAAGAATATACGGTTGCTATGCAAAATCAGGATCAGGAAAAAGCCAACGAAATCCGGAATCAATTTGAAGCTTATGAAAAAGAGGCCGAAGCACAGGAAGCCGATCTGATCAAAAACAATGCCGACAGTTTTGTATCCGCCTTTATCATTGCTTCCAAAATGGGTGGCATGGAATTCGACCAATTGAAAGAAATGTACGGAAATTTGGGTGAAAATGCCAAAAACAGCCTGTACGGGAAAAAAATTGCCGAAAGAATCGCCAAATTGGAAGCTGTAGCTATCGGTCAAACAGCTCCGAATTTCACCCTGAATACACCGGAAGGCAATCCGCTTTCTTTGGCTGATATCAAAGGTAAAGTGAAAATTATCGATTTCTGGGCATCCTGGTGTAATCCTTGCCGTCAGGCAAATCCTGAAGTAGTGGAAATCTACAAAGAATACCACCCGAAAGGACTTGAAATTCTCGGCGTTTCTCTAGACAACAATCAGGAAGCCTGGGTGAAAGCCATCGAAGACGACGGTCTGACCTGGAACCACGTTTCAGACCTGAAAGGTTGGGAAAATGCAGCCGCTCAATTGTACGGCGTAAACAGTATTCCTCATCTGCTCGTTCTGGATGAAAACAACCAAATCGTTGCCCGTAACCTGCACGGTCAGGAATTGAAAGATAAAATTGCTGAAATGCTGAAATAAACAGCCTTATTCTTCAATTAAATGCCATACCAATCCCCCTGAAATTGAAATTTCAGGGGGATTTTATTGAGAAGTTCTTCTAAGATACCCAAGACAATATCAGCGTATCTCACGTACCAGCATACCGATATGAAAACCGGATCCGCTTTCGATTTTAAACCGGGTGTAATTAAAGTCCGCTCCAACTGCTTCTTCCTCCACCGCCATATACCGATTGTCCCAAATGGCTCCGGGAACCGGTCGTATGATCCCGACACGTTTATACGTCGTTCGCTGCTTATCGTCGACATAGCACTCCAACACTTCGAACCTGGATTTTTCATCGACCCCTTCTTTCATTCCGATCTGTACCGTCACTTCTCCGTCCTTTATTTCATACACCGCGGATTTCACACGAAATACCTCATGCTCGTGCTGCAATTTCACGATAGATTTATCCAAAGCTCTGTTCAATACTTTGCGGATAAGCTGGATGTTATTCCTGACCCCATTAAGCACTAATTTATCACTTGTCACACGTTGTTTACCGATAAATTCAAACTTAAATAAATCCGTACGGGCATCGAACGCTTTTTTCTTATGGACATCGACAGACAGTGAATCGTAATAATATTTCTCATAAAACTCCGATGCGACAGCCTCCGTCCACTCCAACCGATACAAATACGACGTAATTGTGACCCGGAAGCCACCGATCAGATCGGACACTTCCTTACCCGTCCCCGAAGCCAGATCGACAAGAGAAGCCACCGAAGCTATTTTTTCATTTGATACGTTAGTCAATTCCGTAGCAACCGCTTTCACCGCAGAAAAAATAAGAGACGCTATCTGGGCATTAGCTTCCTTATCTACATAACGGATATCGTTTACTAACAAAAATGTATTGCCGATCAATTCTTCTCCCGCATCTTCGAGCAAAGCAATTCCTCTCACCGTAGACTGTGCCAGCTTCACATCCAGTTCCGAAGCATTATATTGTCCCCGTTCCGCCACCAAATCCATATCAAAAGCCCCGGTCACACGATCCCGGTCGAACCACTTGGCCACAATACGCTTGGCCAGTTGCGACTGCACCAAAAACCGCTCTATTTTTCCCCGTTTGTCTTTTGCCGACCCGTCATAATCTTTGATTGATTTCACGCTCAAATCATGATTATTAAATTTGTCGTTAACCGGAAGAGTCGTAAATACATCCTCGATCTCATTGCAATATTTATCACCCGTATTCAGCATCACCGAGTACAGAGAACTACGGCGGTAGTTCTCATATACTCCGCTTTGTGCATACACCGATAAGCAACTCCATAGAAACCAACAAACCAGACCACATTTTTCAAACCAGATCATATTTTTTCATTAAAAATCCCACACATTTTCAGGTACGAACAACTCCGTATTCTTATCCATTTTCGCTCTTTCTTTATTCAATTGAGCGACATATTTTTTCCATATCTTCTGGAATTCCTTATCATTTACATATTTATAGTCTGAAGGAATATCGAATATGGAATCCGCAGCAGGGGTTCTGTCGACTCTGACGGTATTGGTCACGCCCAAAAATTTTCCTTTAAACAAAGGTATTGTAGACCGGGTTTCTGCAACCGCTTCCATTTCAAAACCATCATGTCCCTGGAACATGTAATTGTACATATCTATCTTTTCCTGCGAATCCAGTACTCCGTCGGGAATCCAATATTCAGCCTCCGCAACGACACCCTTATTGTCAACTTTCGAAACATACTTCGTACAAATCAAACCCTCGATTTCTTTCTTTTCATCCGTTTTCTGAAACAAATCATTCGGATGCCTTCCTCCCGGATAAGGCACTTTATTGACAACCTTCTTTTGTGGCAAAATGTTATAGGCGCATTTATTATCAAAATCCAACAACACCAACAGATTGGTAGCAGCAGACAACTGCAATAATTTACTCCCTTTTACAATAACAATGTCCTCCTGTCCACCACTTAATACCGGCAATTGTTTCTTGAAAAAACCTTCTGCCTGGAATATTCCTTTTCTTACAATCTTACCTTCAAATTTTCCTTGCGCCCAAAGATTACCTGTAAAAATCGTTACCAGAATAACGACAAAAAATGCTCTTTTCATACTATTCAATATTAGAGGGTTAATACTTTCCGTCTCATGTACCATTCTGCAATCACTTTTTCAGTGATAATCGACTATAGATTTCTCATACAAGCTTTCCCTGCAAAAAGAGAAAACGTAAATCTAAAATAAATGTATGCTTTAATTGTAGATTTTAGATTTACGATTTTAGATTAAAAAAATCTGATAACGAATCAGATTGCTAAACAATCTAAAATGTACAATTAAAGCGTACAATTTATATGAACGTTTCTTTTTGCAAGAAACCATTTATCTGAAAACCAAATCCACATCAGACAATAAAAAATTGATAGTAAAATACTTGCATTATCCGTATAAATATGTATATTTGTCTTAAAATATGCCTATCCGTTTACTAAAATAAACGTTCATTTTTATAAGCGATTCTTGTTTGATAAACATAATGAAAATCAGACAAAGGAATTGTACAAAAAATGAAAAAGCGGTCTTGTATTCTTCTCAACAAACTTTTCTTTTTCATCGGAAATAAGACGATTCTTTACTATTTTTGTATACGTAAAAACAAAACGGGAAAAGGGGAAAATGTACAGGATATCGTTGCTATTCTTATTGTTGTGTTATGGCCTTCAGCTTTCTGCCAGCCATCCGGAAAAAGCGAATCATTGGACAGACGAAACCTTGCAATCCATGACACTGAATGAAAAGATCGGCCAGTTGTTTATGATTGCCGCTTACAGCAATAGGGATCAGGAATATGAAGACCGGCTTGAAAAAATCATCCGGGAATACAACATCGGAGGATTGATTTTTTTCCAGGGGGAACCGGTACGTCAGGCCCAATTAACCAACCGTTATCAGAAAGCAGCCAAATATCCTTTACTGATCGGTCTTGATGCCGAACATGGGGTAGGTTGGCGCTTAAGAACCGGGATGGAATTTCCTTTGATGGGAATAGCCGGAGCCATCCGCAACGATTCCCTGATATTCAGGCTTGGAGCCACAATTGCCCGGCATTGTAAGGAATTGGGAGTACACATCAATTTCGCTCCCGTTGCAGATATCAATAACAACGCTCAAAATCCGGTTATCGGTATGCGGTCTTTCGGAGAAAACCGGAATAACGTATGGCATAAAACCGAAATGTATATCCGGGGCTCTCTCTCTGAAAATGTACTCCCGGTAGCCAAACATTTCCCGGGACATGGAGATACCGATACCGATTCGCATTATGCCTTACCGCTCATTAGCCAGGACCGCACACGCCTGGATTCGCTGGAACTCTATCCGTTTAAAAAATTAATTGAGGCAGGCCTGCCGGCAATCATGGTAGCCCATCTGAATGTCAAAGCTCTCGATTCATCCGGCATGCCGGCTTCCTTATCCGCAGCCGTCATCGACCGGTATTTAAAAGACAGCCTGAAATTCAACGGTCTGTGCTTCACCGATGCCATGAACATGAAAGGCGTAACCCGGGGACGGGAACGAGGAGAAGCAGAGGTTGCAGCTTTACTGGCAGGTAACGATATTCTGCTCTTTCCCGAAGACATCGGTCAGGCGATTGCCAAAATCAAAAAAGCCATCACTGACAGTGTGCTGACCGAAAGCATGATCGACGAAAAATGCAAAAAAATCCTGATCGCCAAATACACATATGTCCTGCCGCAATTTCACCCGATCAAGACAGAAAAATTGTGGTCCCGTTTGAACACCCCTGAAGATTTTGCTCTCAAGCAGGAATTGTATAAAAGTGCTGTTACATTAATAAAAAACGAACAAAACATACTACCGCTTCAGCGCCTAGACACCTTACGGATTGCAGCCGTAAATTTCGGGGCCGCCAATATCAATCATTTCCAGACCACCTTAAACCGGTATGCAGAAATATACAACCTGACAGCTCCGGACAAAATGAACGCCACGGAATTGAATAATTTCATCCGGCAACTAAGCGGCTACAACTGCATCATCATATACAACAGCAAAGCTTCCAATCGCAGTTCCCGCCATTTTGGCTATACTCCCGGACTTACAGACCTGATCCGCGCTCTGAAAGGAAAAAAGGTCATCCTTTGCCACCCGGGAACGCCTTACGGACTTAAAAACTATATCGATTTACCGTTAGATGCCATTCTGATCAACTTTGAAGATCACTTGTACGCCCGGCAATATGCTGCACAAGCAATCTTCGGCGGCATCCCGGTTGACGGTAAACTTCCGGTAAGCATTTCTCCGGCTTACTCAGCCGGAGACGGGCTATCAACCCCCAAAACCCGCCTGGGGTATGCGCTGCCTGAAATGTGCCGTATGACATCGGAGCGGCTGTCACGTATCGACTCCATGTGTAATGTAGCCATTCAGACAAAAGCCACCCCCGGATGCCAGGTATTGGTAGCCAAAGACGGTTATGTCGTTTACGATAAAGCTTTTGGTTACAACACCTACAAAAATACGGTTCCCAACCACACGGAAAACATATACGACATCGCTTCCATAACGAAAATCGCAGCGACTCTTCCCTGTGTTATGAAGCTTTATGAAGAAGGAAAAATCAAATTGGAGGCTCCTCTTGCCGACTATTACCCGGCCTTGCGCAACACCAATAAAAAAGACATCACGGTAAAAGAAGTTCTCATGCACATGGCCGGTCTGAAATCCTACATCCCGGCTTTTACCGAGGCTGTCGATAAAGAAGCCCTTCACGGTTCGCTTTTCACTCCCGTCCCGACAAAATATAACACCCTGAAACTCAAAGACCGGTTGTACGCCAATCCGAATTACCGGTTTAAAGACAGTACCTTCTCACGGGAAGCCCTTCCGGGCTACAAAGCCTTTACTCCCGGATTATACATTTTTGACGGTTACCGGGACAGCATTATGCATGCCCTGTTAAACTCCGAACTGCTCCCTAAAAAAGAATACGTATACAGTGACCTCAGTTTTATTTTTCTGCAACAAGCCATCGAAACCATTACCCGGCAACCCCTGGATCAATATTGCCGGAATACATTTTTCAAAAAGTTAGGGACTTACAACACCGATTTCAATGCCGCCAAACACCTCAATACGAAATACATTATTCCTTCATGTATAGATAACCTTTATCGTAAAAGAGAAGTCAGAGGCTACGTACACGATCCGACAGCAGCCATCCTGGGCGGTGTTGCCGGACATGCAGGACTGTTTTCGACGGCCAACGATCTGGCCAAAATCATGGAAATGTATTTGAATAAAGGATACTACGGCGGAGAGCAATTTTTTACGGAAAGTACAATTTCGACATTTACCCATCGGGCCGATACGCTTTCCCCAAACCGCCGGGGACTTGGTTTTGACAAACCGGAAACCGATACGACAAAAATCGGACCGACATGCAAAATCATTCCTCCCGATAGTTTCGGGCACACCGGTTTTACAGGCACTATGGCCTGGGCCGACCCCGACAACCACCTGATATACATATTCCTGTCCAACAGGACTTATCCGAGTGAATTCAACACCAAACTTTCGGAAGAAGATATCCGGACAAAAATTCAGGAATTTATATACCAGGCTTTGCAAAATTAAATTTTCAGCTCCTTGATTTCCGTAATATCTGACTGAATGAGAAGGAAATAACTATAGAAACTTTTCCCTAATTATTACTAGTAAAATCAGGAAAAATAGATACTTTTGCATGTGAAGAAAGAATTTAACCAGTTATTAATAAATAATCTTAATTATGAGTAATTTCTTATCATCCTCTATCGGGAAAAAAGTCATTATGAGTTTATCCGGACTTTTCCTGATTGCTTTTTTATGTGTCCATCTGACACTAAATTTATTTTTGATTCTCGATAACAGCGGGGAGTTATTCAATCATGGAGCAAATTTCATGGCTACCAATCCTGTTATCAAGATCGTTGAACCGATTCTGGCTCTCGGATTCATCATCCACATCATTTGGGCCAGTGTACTTACTTTACAAAACCAGAAGGCACGTCCGGTAAAGTATGCACAAAGGAATCAAGGTCAGAATGCAACCTGGGCTTCACGTAACATGTACATCCTGGGAGCTTTGGTACTTGTATTCCTTATCATCCACCTTTACAATTTCTGGTGGAACATCAAAATCACGGGCAATTTAGCTCATGTTGTCATTGACGGAGTGGAAATGGAAGACACCTATTTGTTGGTATCCAGCCTGTTCAAATCCAGCATCGCCTACTGTGCCCTATACATCATTGGTGCTATCTTACTGGGCCTTCACCTGACACACGGATTCTGGTCGGCTTTTCAGTCTATCGGTTTCAGCAATCAGATCTGGAGAAAACGCCTGGAATGCCTGGCCCGGATTCTGGCTGTAATCATAGCTGTCGGCTTCAGCATCATTCCGTTATACTTCCTGGCAGGGCTGGGAAACTAATTCAATTGTAAGTTGTGGATTGTAAATTCATCACACTGCAATTCAAGATCTAAATTCAAAATTTAAAACTATTTATCATGTCAATAATAGATGCTAAAATACCTGCCGGACCGTTAAAAGACAAGTGGTCAAACCATAAAGCCCATATCGGTGTTGTCAGCCCGGCCAACAAAAAGAAACTGGATATTATCGTCGTAGGTACCGGATTGGCAGGAGGTTCTGCTGCTGCCAGCCTCGCAGAATTAGGCTATAATGTAGCTGCTTTTTGCTATCAGGATTCCCCCCGCCGTGCTCACTCCATTGCTGCACAGGGAGGTATCAATGCTGCTAAAAACTATCCGAACGATAACGACTCTGTATTCCGTTTGTTCTATGAAACCATCAAAGGTGGTGACTACCGTGCACGGGAAGCTAATGTTTACCGTTTGGCAGAAGTAAGTAACGCCATCATTGACCAGTGTGTTGCCCAGGGAGTTCCTTTCGCCCGCGATTACGGCGGTTTATTAGCCAACCGTTCTTTCGGAGGTGCATTGGTAAGCCGTACATTCTATGCCCGCGGTCAAACGGGACAGCAATTATTGCTGGGTTGTTACAGTGCCATGAACCGGCAGATTGAAAAAGGCAAAATCAAGGTATACGATCGCCACGAGATACTCGACATCGTAGTCGTTGACGGCAAAGCCCGCGGAGTGATTGCCCGTGATTTAGTAACGGGTAAGATCGAGCGTTTCGGAGCACATGCCGTTGTTTTGGCAACCGGCGGATACGGCAATGTATTCTTCCTTTCAACCAATGCTATGGGATGTAACGGAAGTGCTGCATGGCAAGCTTATAAAAGAGGTGCCATGTTCGGTAATCCCTGTTTCGTACAGATTCACCCGACCTGTATTCCCGTTCACGGAGAACAGCAGAGTAAACTGACACTGATGTCGGAATCTTTACGTAACGACGGCCGCGTATGGGTACCGAAAAAAATAGAAGATGCCCAAAAATTACAAGCCGGGACTTTAAATCCGAACGATATTCCGGATGAAGACCGTGATTTCTACCTGGAACGCCGTTATCCGGCATTCGGAAACCTGGTTCCCCGCGACGTGGCTTCACGTGCAGCCAAAGAAAGATGTGATGCCGGCTTCGGTGTCAACAACACGGGAAAAGCCGTATTCCTGGACTTCAAATACGCCATCGAGCAATTAGGCCGTGATACCATCGAAAAACGGTACGGAAACTTATTCCAGATGTATGAAAAAATTACGGCTGTCGATCCGTACAATAACCCGATGATGATTTATCCGGCTATACACTATTCAATGGGCGGATTATGGGTGGATTACAACCTGATGACGACCATTCCGGGATTATATGCCATCGGAGAATGTAACTTCTCCGACCACGGAGCCAACCGTCTGGGTGCTTCGGCATTGATGCAGGGATTGGCTGACGGATATTTCATTTTGCCGTATACTATCGGTGATTATCTCGCCAAAGAAATCCAAACTCCGAAAATTAAAACCAATACCCCGGAGTTCGACGAAGCCGAGAAACACGTCACAGAACGTTTACGTAAATTATTCGACATTAAAGGGACCAAATCTCCGGATCATTTCCATAAGCTATTGGGACATATCATGTGGGATTATATCGGCATGGCACGTGAAGCCAAAGGTTTGGAAAAAGCAATTCAGCTGATCGCCGAACTGAAAGAAGAATTCTACAAAGATTTACGCGTTGTAGGAGAATTCACAGCCATGAACAACGAATTGGAAAAAGCAGCACGTGTAGCCGATTTTATCGAATTGGCAAATTTGATGGCACACGACGCTCTCGACCGGAACGAATCCTGTGGTGGCCACTGCCGTTTGGAATCAGTAACCGAAGAAGGAGAAGCCAAACGTGACGACGCACACTATACCTACGTTTCTGTATGGGAATACAAAGGAGAAGACAAAGCTCCCGAATTACACAAAGAAAATTTGGTATTCGAGAATGTCGAACTTACACAACGCTCTTATAAATAATGACCATTGCAAATTGTAAACTTTAAATTGTAAACGACACAATTTGAAATCTACAATTTAAAATTTAAAACGAAGTTTAGTTATGGCAGATACTATATTAAAAGAATTGACACTTAAGGTATGGCGGCAGAAAGACGCCAAATCCAAAGGCGGATTTGAAACCTATAAAGTCCATGATATTTCGACCGGTACTTCATTCCTCGAAATGTTGGATATCCTGAATGAACAACTGGTCAGTGAAAACAAAGAACCGGTTGCTTTCGACCACGATTGCCGTGAAGGTATTTGCGGTATGTGCAGCTTGTTTATCGACGGACGTGCTCATGGCCCGGACGACGATGTGACCACCTGCCAATTGCACATGCGTCGCTTTAAAGATGGCGCAACCATCACCATCGAACCCTGGCGGAGCGGAGCATTCCCCGTTATCAAAGACCTGATCGTCGATCGTAATGCTTTCGAAAAGATACAGCAAGCCGGAGGATATGTGTCTGTAAATACCGGTGGTGTACCCGACGCAAATGCAATTCCGATTGCAAATGAAAAAGCCGAGGAAGCAATGGATGCAGCCGCATGTATCGGTTGCGGGGCTTGTGTAGCCACATGTAAAAACTCGTCAGCCATGTTATTCGTAGCTGCAAAAGTTTCACAATTTGCCCTCTTACCGCAGGGTAAAATAGAAGCCGCCCGCCGCGCTAAAGCAATGGTTGCCAAAATGGATGAACTCGGATTCGGAAACTGTACCAATACAGGTGCATGTGAAGCCGAATGCCCGAAAAGCATTTCTATCGAGCATATCGCCCGACTCAACAGAGAATATCTGAAGGCCAAGCTGAAAGATTAATTCACTAAAAGCCGCCTTCGGGCGGCTTTTTTTAACATCTATACCCATGAGACTATATTACCGGGAAGAAGGAGAAGGACAGCCCCTGATTATCTTACACGGACTGTGGGGGGCTTCCGACAACTGGCTACCCATCATGCATCGTTTGAAAGACCGTTTCAGGGTTATCATTCCCGATATGCGCAATCACGGTCAATCCCCGCATCACCCGCAACACAATTATCCGGCCTTATGCGGAGACTTACTGGAATTGATTCAGAAACTCGGTTTGACAAAGCCTCACCTTATCGGTCACTCCATGGGAGGGAAAACCGCTATGTTTTTTCTATTGCAATACCCTGAATACATTTCTAAAGCCATTATCATAGACATCGCACCGATAGCCTATATGCCCTCGCTCGAACATCTGAATATCCTGACGTATATCACATCCGTCAATCCGGGAACATTTGCCAATCGCAACGCACTACAGGCGGATATACGAAAACATTTCGGCGATACCGCTACCCAACAGATATTGTTCAAAAATATTCGTAAAACAATAAAAGGACTGAAATGGAAAATCAACCCGGAAGCCCTGCAACAGAATATAAATGAAGTATGCCATTGGCCGGCAGACATAACCGACAAGATCTATCCCGGCCCGATATTGTTTATCAAAGGTGAAAAGTCTGCATATATTCCCAACGAAGGAGAATGCCTGAAAAAACAATTTCCGGCAGCCCGTGTAGAAATCATTCCCCAAGCGGGGCATGCCATCCACAACGAACAGCCGGAAATACTGCTAAAAACGATCCATGCATTTTTAGCCTGACTATTCTTCCGTCCATACTAAAGTTCTCTGGACATAAGAAATAGCCTGAATATTTACATTGCTGTATTTATGATTGTAATCGATTCCCGGTTCCAATAAAATAGCCGACAACCGGACGATGTATTTATCACCGTTTTTCAAATCTCCCATCCGGTTTTCCACATCGGTTTCCGTCTTCGTATTCGAATCGACTGACAGTGATTCGATCCCGGCATACAATTGACTGACAAAATAAGGATTAGCGGCATCCGCATTCTCTTTCAGAACTTCCACCCGGTAATAAACAGAGGCCTGATCGTAAGGATTCCATTCCACCCGCAGACTTTTACCTTCATTATAAGCATTCAGTCCGAAATCCCGGAATGAACGCTGCGGTAAATTTTCAGCATATATACGATCCTTAAATTTTAAAGGATGCCCGGAAACTTTAATATAAAAGACAATATCCCGGGTATTTTCCGGTAACTCAAATTCACTGGCTACAATATCGCCCTTATCCGTCCAGCTTTTTACCCGGCTCCGATAAGCCAACTTAAATACCTTATCCGGAGCTGCGATAACAGAAGCCTCACTCATATTTACCGTATTCTTACCCTTTACGGAAACACCGACCCGCGTCGGTTCGACACCCGAACTCTTTATCTCATTTATCAGATAAGCATCCCCTGTCAAATCCTGCAAATAAACCGGCTCTGTCACATACTTACGCTCCCCTTTATTCACCATCACCGTCAGGTAATTACTTCCACTATGCAATACTCCCCATTTCTCGGTAGTACCGTTATCGTATCGCAAGGTTATTTCATTCTCTCCACTGAACCATGTCCCGACTTCCCGGTCGATACGTCCGCTAAAATCCATCGTCCACAGCTTACCGCTGCTTTCCAGCTTCACAGCTTCAACCAAATCTTCCGTCGTATAACTGTTCGGTGTATTTGCCCAATTTATGCAATACCAATACTTCCCGGTCACTTTATCAATATTCAATATTGTATCGTCGCGCTTACCATCATCACTACAAGACATAAATATTCCCGCAAACAAGAAAATCAATAAGCATTTACCACCTTTCATAACCATTCCCATAAATAATTTTCAATTAATATATATCTTTGCATAGAAGAAGCTGCGCCTTTGCATCATTCAAAAAATTTGCTTTTGCTTTCGGCTTGCATTATTTTTGTGCAAGATACAATTTTTATGCCAAAAAAAGAGAAACACAAATAATAATATGCTATATCCTTTAAAATTTAAGCCTATCATCAAACAAACGCTTTGGGGTGGCAAAAAGCTCGCTTATAAAAGCGAAGACAATCAAGTAAAAGATTCCATCGGAGAAAGCTGGGAGCTTTCCGGCGTTCAGGACAACATATCCGTCGTCTCGGAAGGAGCCTTGGCAGATAACAGCCTGGAAGAGTTGATCGAAGTCTATATGGGAGACCTCGTAGGTGATCATATCTATGAAAAATTCGGAGTGGAATTTCCGCTTCTGATCAAATACATCGACGCCTGTGACAAACTTTCCATACAGGTACACCCGGATGACGCCACAGCCAAAGAGCGCCACAATGCCTATGGAAAAACCGAAATGTGGTACCTGGTAGATGCTGATCCGGAAGCCCGTCTGCTGCTCGGCTTTAATAAAGATACAGACAAATCGGAATATCTGACTAAATTACACAACAACACTCTTCCCGAAATCCTGAACGTTGAAAAGGTAAAAAAAGGAGATTGTTTTTTCATTCCGGCAGGTACGGTACATGCCATCGAAAAAGGATGTTTCATTGCAGAAATACAACAAACCTCCGACATTACTTATCGGATATACGATTACGACCGCCGGGACAAAAACGGAAACGCCCGGGAATTACATACGGAATTAGCTACCGATGTCATTCATTTTAATTCCCAGAAAGAACACAGCATTCCCTATCACAGGCACGAAAACCATACGGAAGAACTTGTCGACTGTAATTATTTCACAACCAGTTACCTGAAGTTTGACAAAGAAATCGAAAAAGACTATATCGATATCGACTCATTCGTTATTTATATGTGCCTGGACGGTAATTTTACAATCGTATACGACACCGACCAATCCATCCAAGTAAAAAAAGGAGAAACAATTCTTGTTCCGGCCTGTCTGAAAAATATATTTCTCATCCCGCAACAAGAAGCCGAACTACTGGAAATATTCATCCGATAACGACCTCTATTATAAAAAGAGAGTCCGTTATACAAAATTACACCTAAAAAGACTGATTGGAGACAGGATTGCCAGTCAGTCTTTCATTTATAGTGTCAATAGTTATCAAGTGATCGATATTTAACTAAAACAATTATTGAGAAAAATAAAAAACCTTTTGACACAACAAGCAAAAAACGAGAGAATTAAATTGATACTATTCAAAAAATTATATAAACACAAATTTGAGTCTTTTTGATTCAAGTTATTTTTCATAAATTTGTATTGAATAACTAAATCTATATGCCTATGAATAAATAACAGCATTATTTTTTGAACATTTACAAGTACCGCCCCACTCTAAAAGTGCCGGTACACACACATAAAAGCGTTAACTTTTATTCTTGCTACTGAAACTTCGACAATTTCAAAGCAATCAAGAATAAGGTCAATGTCCATGTTTATCGTGGGCTTACTTATTTATTTGATTGCAAGGTAGTCGAAGACCTCAGTAGAAAATAAGAGTATTGCCCACGTTTTTTTGTGCTATAAACTCAAATTTTTTACGCCAAAAGGGCAAAGGCAGAATAAAATCTCATTAAAATGAAAATTCACTATTTATTATGCATTATGTTTTCTGTTTTTGTATTAACAAGTTGTGGTTCAAGAAAAAAAGCCATGATAAAAGCACAAGATAAAATGATAAATGCTCTTATGCAACAACAGTCGGTAACAACAGCGGCCGTAGCTGCAGTAGCAAAGGATCCTACCATCCGTAAAGGTGAAGCAACAAAAATGGTAAATCGCGATAATCCCGGAGAAACAGCTTTGGAACGTACAATCATCCGTTGGAACTTTGACTCAGAACCAAGAGGCGCTCGGATTTCCTGGCGGGTTATTTCAAGCATACCGGATATTGTAAAAAATACAAATGAAACATACTTAACAACAACACCTTACGAAGAAACCCGTTCATTTAACATTCTCGGTCTAACTTATGAAAATTCCCGGGATGTGACTATCGAAATCAAACTGTCTAAAACCGGATATTATGATCAGGTAAAACGTTATAATGTCCGCCAAGCCATCGACCAACAAGAAATCAGTGGCTTTTTTGATTTGGTTAAAAGAGACGAATAATCCAAACAAGTACTAACTTATATTGATCTATGTTGAAATAACTCCGTTTTTGTCATTCTTACTCAAAAACGGGGTTATCTTATAAAAAATTACCATTAAAAAAGTAAGTCTTTGAATTAGTAAAAACTTACATATAAATACTTAAAATAATAAAGAACCTGCCTTATCGGCAAGTTCTTTATTGTTTAACAAATAACGGATCTTAAATTTCAAACATAGAACTTAATTTTGAATCTCTGATTTTAGATTAAATAGACCTAATAACGATTCAATCAATTTATACCTTACTGATTCATCGTCATGTGTTCCTGATCCGTCAATTTTTCACAATAATGACACTTCAACACAATAGGCGAGTCGTTCACCACCGTAAATTTCGTACGCACATATTCGTGATTTGTAATACATTTGGGATTCATACATTTTACAATACCTTCCACGGTTTCCGGTACATTAACCGTCTTTTTCTCCGCCACATCGTAATCCCGGATAATATTGATCTTGGCAGAAGGAGCTACCAAAGCCAATTTATTCACTTCATCATCTTCCAGAAACTTATCCCAGATTTTAATGATGGCTTTCTTTCCCAATTTACTGCTCCGCAAATTCGTTCCGAAAGTCATTGCATTATCCAAAGCCGTAATACCTAACACATTGATTACATCAAACAACTTCTCGGCCGGTATATGATCGATCACAGTACCATTCTCAATAGCACTAACCTGTAATTCTTTTTTTGCCATAACAATTAAATTTTTGATTTTTGATTGAAGATTTTTGATTCCGTTGCCCAATACAATCGTAAATCATAAATCGTAAATCGTAAATTATTTTAGTCCCAACGCTTTACAAATAATAGCCTGACGGGCAAATACTCCGTTGCGGGCCTGTTCGAAATAATAAGCTTTCGGACTTTCATCCACATCCACATCTATTTCGTTCACCCGGGGTAGCGGATGCAAAATACGCATACTCTCCTTGGCATCCGTCAACATCGAGTTTCTCAAAATATATACATTCTTCACCTTTTCATATTCCAACGGATCGGCAAAACGCTCCCGCTGTACACGGGTCATATATAAAATGTCAGCCTTATTGATCACCTCATCCAATTCAGTATGTTCATAATAAGGTATATGCAAAGCTTTCAAATGAAGCTTATAAGCTTCCGGCATTTGCAATGACTCGGGAGCCACAAAATGGAAAGTAGGATGGAAATGACTCATAGCCTGCAACAAAGAATGTACAGTACGGCCATACTTCAAATCTCCGACCATACAAATCTCCAGATTTTCCAAAGTACCCTGGGTTTTATAAATGGAATATAAGTCCAGCATCGTCTGGGAAGGATGTTGATTGGCTCCGTCTCCTGCATTTACAACCGGATGTACGGCAACTTCACTGGCATAACGGGCCGCTCCCTCTACCGGGTGCCGCATAACGATCAGATCCGCATAATTATCCACCATCTTGATCGTATCTTTTAACGTTTCTCCTTTAGTTACGCTGGAAGAAGACGCATCAGAAAAACCGATGATACGTCCGCCCAAACGATTGATTGCCGTTTCAAAGCTAAGACGGGTACGGGTCGATGGTTCGAAAAATAAAGAAGCGACTACCTTACCTTCCAACAAACGTTGGTTTGGATTCTTTTCAAATTCCGAAGCAGACTCCAGAACCTCCAGAATTTCCTCTTTGGTGTAATCCTCAATAGATACTAAGCTGTGTGTGTTCATATCGTTATATTTAAGTTCTCAAAAATTCTACACTCATAATTCTTCCGGTCCGATTCAGATATAAAAAAAAACCAACACTTGTCAGTTGACAATGTCGGTTTTTTATAAATTCGTCAGTAAATAACATCCGTAACTCAGGCTATACCTGAATTTCCACTGTTTTATATATTTGAATTCTGATACCATATCAGAATTCAAATGTAAACAATATTTTAAAATGTCACAATTTTATTTCGTTTTGTTTTCAAGAAAGTAAATTCTTCACCCGACCGACAATATCACAAGCAACCTCTCTCTTACTCTTCAAGGCATATTCCTGAATATGTTCCCGGCGGTCGATCATCGTTACTTTATTGGTATCTCCGCCAAAACCGGCACCTTCATCCTTCAAGCTGTTCAAGACGATCAAATCCAGATTTTTCTTTTTCAGCTTCTGAAACGCATTGCATTGTTCATCATCTGTTTCCAAAGCAAATCCGACCAATAACTGTCCCTCTTTTTTCCTCTTGCCCAATTCAGCCGCAATATCCTGTGTCGGCTGCAATTTCAAACATAAATTTTCCCCCTCCCTCTTAATCTTGGAAACAGCCTTTTCTTCCGGCGTAAAATCCGCAACGGCAGCACAGGAAACAATGATGTCACAATCTGCCGCTGCCGGAATAACTTCAGCATACATTTCCGCTGCCGATTCGACATCCACCCGCCGGATAGAAGGATGACCGGTTGTAAGAGTTACCGGGCCGGCAACCAAAACCACCTCTGCCCCCCTTCGGGCAAACTCTTCAGCTAAAGCAAACCCCATCTTTCCGGTAGAATAATTTCCGATAAAACGCACCGGGTCGATCTTTTCATAGGTAGGTCCGGCCGTTATCAGCACTTTTTTCCCTGCGAACTCAGCTTGCGCAGTAAAATAACGCTCCAACAGACGAACGATATTTTCAGGTTCTTCCATACGTCCTTTACCGGTCAGACCACTTGCCAATTCGCCATCCTCCGGTTCTATAATGACATTTCCAAAAGAACGCAAAACAGCCAGATTCCGCTGGGTCGCAGAATGCCGGTACATATCCAGATCCATTGCCGGAGCAACCACAACCGGACACTTAGCAGATAAATATGTCGTCAACAACAAATTATCGGCAATACCGGAAGCCATTTTCCCGATCGTATTCGCCGTTGCCGGAGCGATCAGCATCAGATCCGCCCACAAGCCAAGATCAACATGCGAATTCCAGTCTCCGTTTTCCGGATTGTAAAAATCGACTAAAATCGGTTTCTTCGTCAATGTCGCCATAGTCAGGGGGGTAATAAACTCCTTGGCCAATGCCGTCATCACCACCTGCACTTCTGCCCCTTCTTTGACCAGTAAACGAGCCAGTAGCGCCGCTTTATAAGCCGCAATACTCCCTGTTATTCCTAATATAATATGTTTTCCTTTCAACATAGGGCCCTAAACAAAACGTCACATTCCTAAATTAAAAAAGCCACCCGAAAGTGGCTTCAGTTATCAGTCTTCCTTAACGACTTTTTCTCTATCCTTTTCAGTAGAAGGATTCCGGAAATACACTTCATCATCCAAAAATTCCTGGGTAGCAATCAATACCGGTTTCGGAATTCGTTCATAATACTTTGAAATCTCGATCTGCTCGCGGTTTTCGAAGATTTCCTCCAAATTGTCCGTATAAGAAGCAAACTCTTGCAACTTACGGCTCAATTCGTCTTTCATCTCCACAGAGATCTGGTTGGCTCTTTTCGCAATAATAGCAACAGCCTCATAGACATTACCTGCTTTAGCCGAAAATACAGCCGGATTACGAGTAATCGTGTTATTAGGTGCTTTTACTTTTTTAAAATCTACCATAACTGATTTTATATTAATTTATCTATTCGTCGAATTTATAATTATCCAAAAAAGCATTTATCTCATCATATCTTTTCTTGATATCATTTACATACTTGCTATTGGGATATTCATCTGCAAAATAATAATATTCTTCTTTAGCCGCATTATAACGCTCCAGCTTCTTATCGTCTATACTATTCACCGCCATTTCATACTTCGATAAAAACAGCAGATACATAATTTCCTCCCGGTATTTGGAACCGGGGTAATCTTTCAGACAATTCTGCAAACTGATCACGGCAGCTTTATAGTGCTCCCGGAGAAAATAATTCTTCGCACTCAAATAATCCTTGTATGCCAATTTATCCAGCAACTCATCGATATATCCGTTGATCTTATCTTTACGCATACTGTTCGGATAACGATTCAGATACAACTGAAAATCATTGATTGCTTTCAAACTGGCCGTCTGGTCCAGACGAGGCTTAGGCGAAGCCATATAATTACAATATCCGACCATATACAAACACTCCTCTGCAAAAGAACTTTCCGGATAAATCGTGATAAACTGCTTAAACAGCTCGGAAGCATACTGGTACTCCTTTTGATTATAGGTACAAAAAGCACGGTAATAAGCAATACTCTGCGCCTTACTCGTTCCGGTAAAGACCGTCCGGATACCGTCGAACAAATTCATGGCCTTCTGATATTCTCCTTTGTTGTAATACTCGATAGCTTTAGAGTATATCAATTGATAATCATTACTTTTCAACAATTTCTGATACTCTCCGCACGAGTAAAATAACAATACGGCCAGAATAAATCCAATAATTTTCTTCATAAAACGAGTGCTTTTTTTGCAACATGCAAAGATACAGCATAAATCCCAACAAACAACAAAAAGAGGTTAAAAGTTAAAAGGCAAACGTTAAAATCAGCCCTTCTTTCTCCTACTTGCTGTTTTATACATCACCTTTTAGCATTTACTTTTCGCTTTTTACTTTTTTATTGTACCTTTGCTCCGATTATTAAAGATATATCTACAAAATTCCAAAATAGTAAAGACGTGGACATTTTTGAAAGAGTAAAAAAGCAAAGAGGAAACATCGGCCAATATGCCAAACAGGCTCACGGCTATTTTGCTTTCCCGAAATTAGAGGGTGAAATCGGCCCCCGGATGATATTTCGAGGAAGAGAAGTATTAAACTGGAGTTTGAACAACTATATTGGCCTAGCCAATGATCCTGAAGTAAGAAAAATAGATGCAGCAGCTGCTGCAGAATGGGGACTCGCCTACCCGATGGGGGCCCGAATGATGAGTGGACAAACCTCCCGTCACGAATACCTGGAATCACAATTAGCTGATTTCGTAGGCAAACCCGATGCATTCTTACTGAATTTCGGTTATCAGGGAATGGTATCCATTATCGATGCCATGACCAGTCGTTTCGATTGTATCGTTTATGATGCAGAATCACATGCCTGCATTATGGACGGACTGCGTTTATCGCCGGCCAAACGCTACGTTTACTTACACAACGATATCGACAGCCTGCGCAAACAACTCGAAAGAGCAACCAAATGGGTTGCAGAAACCGGCGGAGGTATCCTGGTGATCACCGAAGGTGTTTTCGGTATGGCCGGAGATTTAGGTAAACTGGACGAAATCGCAGCCCTGAAAGAAGAATTCGATTTCCGCTTTTTAGTGGATGATGCCCATGGTTTCGGAACGATGGGACCGACAGGAGCCGGAACCGGAGAACATTTCGGCGTACAGGATAAAATCGACCTGTATTTTGCAACTTTTGCAAAAGCTATGGCCGGATTCGGAGCTTTCATCGCCACAGACGAAGAAATATGTATGTATTTGAGATACAACATGCGCTCACAAACCTTCGCCAAATCCTTAACCATGCCGATGGTAGAAGGAGCTATCAAGCGTTTGGAAATGCTGAAAACCCAACCGGAACGCCGCGAAAAATTGTGGCAGATAGCCAATGCCTTACAATCCGGACTGAAAGAGGACGGACTGAATATCGGTAAAACCAATTCCATGGTAACGCCGGTGTACCTTTCCGGAAGCGTAGCCGAAGGCATGCAGGTGGCAACGGACCTGAGAGAAAATTACAACCTGTTCTGCTCCATTGTCGTGTATCCGGTGATTCCGAAAGGACAATTGCTGTTGCGTCTGATCCCGACAGCCACACACACGCTCGAAGATGTCAAATACACCATTAAGGCATTTAAAAACGTAGCTGAAAAATTAGCCAACGGAGAATACAACAAAGAGACATTGGTAGATGCCAATAATCTTTAATACATATGCAGTATTGAAAAAGGGGAAACCAGTTGACGGTTTCCCCTTTTTATTATAGCTTGTCTAAGGCTTTCCGTGCCTTGGCAACCATATCGGCCGCAGGAATCTCTTTTAACTTATCAACCTCAAAGTCCTGCAATATAGCCTCCAGCTTTTTCAGCTTATAAACGTTTTTCTCCTTGGTAAACTTTTCTTTCAACACCCGTACCTTTTCATAATCCTGAATGCCTTCTACCAGCTTTTCCAAACGAATTGAAGAACGGCCGCCCGGATAGGCTAAATAACAATCACCCCCTCCGAAAGCCCGGAAACGGGAATCTGTCAACGGATCTTTGGTCCAGCTATTGTAAGCCCACCGCAAATATCCGTCGAATCCTTTGGCCGCAGCATACCAACCTAACCAAACAGCCTCTGCCGGCGGCGAAAAAGTAAACGTATTGGGATAAGATTCCGAGCAACAGGTATAATACGTACTGAGTTTACCGGCAGCCTGCCGTTCCTTCAAAATGTTTTCCGGAAAAAACTGCCCCAGCGCAATACAATAATCATCAATATCAGCTTCGATCTCCGGATGGAAATTTCCAGCCAATGCAACTTTATAGGCCGGATCTGCTTCCCGGATCAGACGGATTGCTTTCTGCATCGCTGCCATAGGACGCTCGTCCATTGCAATCGTCGTTATATCGAACCACCCTTTTGTTTTCAAATGACGGGCAAAATCCTGCAAAAAAGGCAGCCAATATTCATTATAAGCCGGCGTTCCGACGTCTGCTTTTACAAACTTCAATTGATTCGATGCCTGGTCAAAAAACTGAAAAGACAAATCCCAGGGAATCATCGTATAGCAGTTGATCTGCCTGTCGATTCCCAACCCCATCATAAACTCAACCCACTTATCGAAAACAGCATAATCATATTGCCAACTGCCGTCCAAACGCTTGATGCGCATCACCATGGATTCAAAATAATCTTCAGTCTGCCCTCCCCAGGGTTTATGCATAATACTGGCGGTTACCGTCTTTTGTCCGGCATCAGCCAATAGTTTCATCACCGGATACATTGCCTCAAAATGTTCCTTACTCCATAAATCCACCCCATGAAAACGGGCAACAGCAAAAGGGTTCTGCCACAAATCCAAACGAAAAACCCGATTTTCAAGTGACGGTAAAGACTGATTTACGACTCCGATTTCAATCACCAGCGGTTGTATGTCCGGATGTCCAAAACTCAATTTACCGCGATACACTCCGGCCGGAAGGTTTTCCGGCACCCGTATCTTTACCCATACCGGACGCACCGTACGGGCTTCCATATAATCGGCCACCTTCATGTCGAGTACATCCGCCACCAAAGAAGAATCGAACAAAGTCCGGTCAGGCCGGTAACCGCATGTCCCCCGTTTATCTTTATTCAATTCATCCGTCATCACATAACGAACGAGGTGAAGGGAAATATCTTCTTTTCCGATCTTCTGACCACTGGAGACAACCAAATCGGTTATCTCGGGTTTTATCTCTGCCGGCTGCTTTGCCCATACAACAGCCTGTAAATTTACAACCTCCCCTTTCCACACTTTACCTCTCCATAATTTACGTCCTTTATCCAGTCCGGCAACTTTTGTTTTCCCATAACGGATATCCGTCGATCCCCAGCAAGCCCCGACAGCCTGTCCGCATTGTTTCCATTCCTGCTCATCGGCAGTCGTCCCGTCCGAAAGCTCTTTATAATCCCGTACATATAATTTTTCCTGTGCCTTACACCACACCGCAAAACAAAGGCACATCATAACACTTAACACCACATTTCTCATATATTCAATATTTAGTTAACAATACGTTCTATTTCACATAATACTTCATAGCTTCCGGCAACTCTTTTTCCAAATCGGCAATACGATGCTCGTCAGAAGGATGTGTCGACATAAACTCTGCCGGTTTCTGACCGGATGCCGATGCCATCCGTTTCCAGAAATCGACAGCCTCCTGCGGATTATATCCGGCTATCGCCATAAAAATCAAGCCCAAACGATCCGCTTCACTCTCATGTTTACGGGAAAAAGGCAATATCACCCCATAATTTCCTCCGATACCGATGGCAGTTCCCAACAACACCTGCGTCGTTTCAGACTTATTCTTCATCGCATAAGCAGCAGCCATACTCCCGGCCTGCATCAGTGCCTGCTGACTCATCCGCTCATTACCGTGACGCGCCACAGCATGAGCAATTTCATGTCCCATAACAACGGCAATACCGGCATCTGTCTTGCATACGGGCAAAATCCCTTCATAAAATACGACCTTTCCCCCGGGCATACACCAGGCATTCATTTCAGGGCTCTGCACTAAATTAAACTCCCATTTAAAATCAGCGATCCGGTCTTCCAGTCCTTTCGACTTCATATATGATTCAACCGCAGCAGCAATCCGTTTTCCCACCTCTTTCACCCGCTGGGTATTCTTTACATCCGTCGACAATTTATTTTCTTTCAAGAAAGCCTGATACGAAGTTAAACTCATCTGCATCACTTCCCCTTCCGGATAGATCAACAACTGCTTTCTCCCGGTAATGGGAACCGTCGCACACTGCATCGTGATAAACAATATCCCGATCACAGTAAAAACTCTGATTATTTTCATTTTGTATTCATTTAATTAATCCAAATACGCAAATTCAGGTAAAACAGATATGACAAATCTACAAAATAATACGAAAAAAGAGAGCCTAAGCTCTCTTTTACATTATTTTCGTTAAAAATCAATACGCGATCAAATAATCAACATCGCATCTCCATACGTACCGAATTTATATTTTTCCTTTACAGCCACCTCATAGGCATTCATCACATGCTCGTATCCGCCGAAAGCAGCTACCATCATCAACAAAGTCGAATAAGGCAAATGAAAATTAGAAATAAAAGCATCGGGTACACTGAAATCATAAGGCGGAAAAATAAATTTATTCGTCCAGCCTTCAAACTCAGTCAAACGTCCTTTGGTCGTCACACAACTTTCCAGCGTCCGGACAACAGTCGTACCGACGGCACAAATTTTATGTTTCTCATCCTTTGCCTCATTTACGATAGACACGGTTTCCGGATTCACAATAATTTGCTCCGAATCCATCTTATGCTTCGTCAAATCTTCAACATCTACCTCACGGAAATTCCCCAGCCCCACATGCAAAGTAATATAAGCAAAATTAATTCCCTTTATCTCCATCCTTTTCATCAACTCACGGCTAAAGTGCAGACCGGCAGTCGGCGCAGCGACAGCTCCTTCATGAGAGGCAAAAATAGTCTGGTAATTTTCAGCATCTTCCGGCTCTACTTTACGATCGATAAATTTAGGCAGCGGTGTTTCGCCTAAGCCGTAAAGCAATTTCTTAAACTCCTCATATTCTCCGTCGAAAAGAAAACGCAACGTCCGGCCACGGGAAGTCGTATTATCGATCACTTCGGCCACCAAACTATCGTCTTCCCCGAAATACAATTTATTTCCAATCCGGATTTTACGGGCCGGATCGACCAAAACATCCCAAATACGTAAATCCCGGTTTAGTTCTCTCAACAAAAAGACTTCAATTTCGGCTCCGGTTTTTTCCTTATTTCCATACAATCTGGCCGGAAAAACTTTCGTATCATTGAATACAAATACGTCTTTCTCATCGAAATAATCGATAAGATCTTTAAAGACTTTGTGTTCTATCTCTCCCGTTTTTTTGTTTAAAACCATTAACCTGCATTCATCCCGATTCTGAGCCGGATGCAAAGCAATAAGCTCCTGAGGTAATCTGTATTTAAACTTGGATAATTTCATATTTTATTTTTATTTAATCTGACAAAAATATTCGTTCATATAAATTGTAAATTTTAAATTACCTGGCAACCTGATTCGTTATCAAATTCTTTTAGTCCAAAATCATCAATTTAAAATCTACAATTTAAACGCTTATTCATTTTTTGATCTACACTTTATGATTACCATTCCCTTTTTTGAAGGGGAGGATTGTAGGTATAATCTGAAATCATAAATCGTAAATCTAAAATTAAAACGTTCATTTCCTATTCCTGAAAATAAAATAATACCGCTTTGCTATCCATACAGCAATATCCGGAACATTTCTTCCCAGTTTTTCAAAGAAACGCCCCAAATTAAAATAAGTTGCGCAAGTTATGATTTTTCTTGTAGAAAAACAATCAATTCATCCATATTATTTGCATCCTTCACCTTAAAGTCTCCTATGGCAGTCCGCCGTAAATCAGCCAAATAAGCCCCGCTTCCACAGGCAGCCCCGATATCATTCGCCAAAGACCGGATATACGTCCCTTTACTACATACGATCCGTAACTCAACCTGCGGCGGCTCGAAACGTAAAATTTCAATCTCTTTCACATATACATCTCTGGGGGGCATATCCACACCCTTCCCCTTCCTCGCCTTCTCATAAGCCCTCACACCATCAACCCTGACGGCAGAATAGGTCGGAGGGATTTGTTTTATTTCACCGACAAATTGCTGTATCGCCTCTTCAAAAAAAGGACGGTCTATGTGTTGCCAGGGATACTCCCGGTTTACCTGCGTTTCCAGATCGAAAGAAGGTGTCGTCGCTCCCAGCTGAAGTGTTGCGACATATTCTTTCTGCTGCCCCATATATTTGTCGATTTCCTTTGTCCAGCGCCCGATACACACAATCACCAGACCGGTCGCCAAAGGATCCAACGTACCGGCATGCCCCACTTTCAACTTACCGAACTTTTTACGCAAACACCAACGGATTTTATTAACGACATCGAAAGAGGTCCATTTCAGCGGCTTATCCACCAATATCAATGCTCCTTCCTGAAAAACACCTTCTTCTTTAAATACAACCATATCTTAAAAACCAGATTGATAAGATAAATTAACCCACGTTTTAATTGCAAATTGACGATTTTAGATTATACCCGCAATCTTCCCCCCGGACATTTGTAATTTCAGATTAACAGCCTTTTCAGTCTGATTCATGCATAGTCCTCTATCCTCGCGGATTAACGAACCTGAGGTTCTGATTCGTTGTTCAATCTAAAGCCTTAATTAAAATAAATCCACGGATAATACAGTCACCCCTACGATAAAACAGTATACGGCAAACCATATCAATTTTCCTTTTTTCACCAGATTGAGCATCCAACTACAAGCAATAAAACCGGAAATAAAAGCCGCCAAAAATCCGACCGCCAAAGATAAGGTGGAAATACCGCTCTCTGCCTGTCCGAAATTACCCTTCATTAAATCCAGAAAAGCTTCTCCTAAAATCGGGACCAAAACCATTAAAAAAGAAAATTTAGCTACATTTTCCTTATTATTACCCAAGAGTATCCCCGTTGCAATCGTAGACCCCGAACGCGAAAGTCCGGGAATAACGGCACATGCCTGTGCCAAGCCGATAATAAAAGCATCCCTGAAAGAAATCACCGAACGCACACGAGGTTTTGCATAATAAGCAAAAGCAAGCAATACGGACGTCAACAGCAATGCACCTCCGACAACCATCAATCCGGAACCGAACAAGGATTCTACATAATCCTTAAAGAAAAAACCCACAATTCCCACAGGTATCATCGACACGACAATTTTGGCAATGTACATCGTTTCTTCATTCCACCGAAACCGGAAAAGGCCGGCTAACAAAACAGCGATTTCTTTTCGTAACACAACAATCGTACTACAGACCGTCGCCGCATGAACCGCAACTGCAAAAGTGAGATTTTCCTCTCCTTCAACCCCCAAAATAGCATTAAAAATCTGCAGATGTCCGGAACTACTTACCGGCAAAAACTCTGTCAGCCCCTGGATAACACCCAGAACCAATGCCTCTAACCAATCCATATTACAAATGAAATTTTAAAATCTGAAAAACCTTTCCCGCAATATGCTCCGCCGATGTACAGCCAAACTTCCCGTAAAATATCTCTCCCGAAAACTGTAATTCCCCGGTAATCACATCCCCAACACCTCAATATACTGTATCACCGTCAATCTTCCTTCTCTTTCTTTTCCTTCGGCTTCCGCATAATAGCCCAAAATACAAAACCGAAACCGAGAAGAACGACAATCGGAGCCAAAGTAATTCTCCTGAAACTGAATATGGCATAATTAAACTCATTCGGATCGTCACTGCCCCCACCCATCATCAGGATGAATCCCAAAACAATAATCCCAAAACCGATCAATATCATTTTATAATTACCCGCCGGGATCGGAAAACCGGCTTTCTTTTCCGGTGTCGTTTTCAAATTACTTTTCACTGCCATATATTTATCACTTAATTTTCAATTATACAGGTCGTTCAAATCTTTATTCAGATATTTTAAAACAGACATCCAGGAAGACACAAACGACAACAAAATACCGGACACAAATACAAATGCAACCATTACAATCAGCAAATCCCGGTTCATGATATTGATAACTCCGCCGACTTCCTTTTGAAGAAAATAAACAGCCAACAGCAAAATCATATTGGCAATCATACTACCGAAAAAACCGAACCAAACACTATTGCGGATAAAAGGCCGGCAAATAAAGAAAGGTTTTGCCCCCACCAATTGCATGGTCTTGATCAGAAAACGCTGAGAATAAACCGATAGATGTATCGTATTCCGAATCAGTGTAAAAGAAATCAACACCAAAGCTGCACCGGCAATCAACAGAATAATACTGATTTTACGAACATTCTCGTTCACATACTGCACCAGTGATTTTTGATAAGAGACCTCCTGTATGATATCGTAAGCCACCAATTTTTTCTCTATAATCTCCAGGGAATCGTTATTGGCATACTGAGGCACCAGCTTAACCTCAATTGAAGGTAAAAGCGGATTATACCCCAATACCTGCTCAAAATCCTCTCCCAGTTCTTCTTTAAAATTACGGGCAGCTTCGGCTTTGCTGACAAAAACAGATGACGCGACAAAAGGTTTCGTATCCAGAAGCTTTTGCATCTTCTTCATTTCAGCCTCGTTGACATTGTCCTTCACAATAATGGAAAAACCGATGTTTTGCTTTACATGATCAGATATCGCCCTTGCATTCAAAAGAATAAATACCAAAATACCTACAACCACCAACACCAAAGCAATACTTAATGTTGAAACAAAATAGGAACCGGCTACTCTTCTTTTTCTACGAGACATATTATTCGTCGTTAAAATCTGACAAATATAATAATAATCTGATCGTCACCCAAAAATTTATTCCAAGGATTATGCAATACATACTCCTCAAAGGCATAAAAAAAAGGAAGCCGAACTATGTTTGACTTCCTGATTTTAGGAGTACTCGAAGCGGGACTTGAACCCGCACAGCCGCAATGGCCACAGGATTTTAAGTCCTGCGTGTCTACCAGTTCCACCATTCGAGCATCTCTGTAGAGAGAGCGAAAAACGGGACTCGAACCCGCGACCCCGACCTTGGCAAGGTCGTGCTCTACCAACTGAGCTATTTTCGCATTTTACGATTCACTCTTTTGAAAAGCCATCTTGCCAAGGTCGGATTTTATTATTCCGGGGGGCAAGGTCGTGCTCTACCAACTGAGCTATTTTCGCATTTTATGATTCACTCTTTTGAAAAGCCGTCTTGCCAAGGTCGGATTTTATTATTCCGGGGGGCAAGGTCGTGCTCTACCAACTGAGCTATTTTCACGTTGTGTAAAAGAACATTTTTCTTTAGCGAGTGCAAATATAAAGCGTTTTTTAGTTTATACAAACAAAAACGCAAAAAAATACCACAACCGGCATAAAACTTTCCGCAAAATAATTTATCCGATATGAAACTTTTCAGAATCATTTTCGTTCTATCCGATATAAACTAAAACTAAACTAACCTGACTAATAACACAATTTCACAAAGAATCTTGTGTCCCTCCTTGCCTCCGGCAAGGAGTTTTTTATTATTTTTGGACGAATTATTCAATACACACGGCTTCACATTTTCGGACACTAATTATGGACACCAGAAAAAACGCATCTTTTTCATTTGAGCAAGAAAGAAAAAAAATCCGACGCAGTTTTACGATTATGGTTAAAACCGGAGGTCCGATATGTAATCTGGATTGCGATTATTGTTACTACCTGGAAAAAGAAGCCCTTTATCCCGGAAAACATCCCACGCTCCCTTTTTTCAAAATGCCCGACAATGTTCTGGAAAAACTGATCCGGGAATATATTCTCTCCCAGCCACAGGAACAAATCGAATTCGTATGGCACGGAGGTGAACCGGCATTACTGGGGGTGGAATATTTCCGTAAAATTCTCGACATCCAAAAAAAACAGGCCGATGGGAAGAAAATATTGAATGCATTTCAAACAAACGGAACCCTTATCGACGAAGAATGGGCGAATTTTCTGGCCGAAAATCATTTCCTATGCGGCCTTTCCATCGACGGACCTAAAAAATACCATGACAATCACCGGCGTTACCCCAATGGTAAAGGCTCCTGGGACAAAGCCATGGAATGCGTGAAGCTATTTCAGAAATACGGTGTCGAATTCAACACCATGTCCGTCGTCAACGCCTCCAACAGCAAGCAACCGGCCCTTGTATACAACTTTCTGAAAAGCATCGGTTCCCGCTTTATGCAATTTACCCCGATCGTAGAACGAATAGCCCTGGACGAAACAGAACCTCTTTCTATAGTAGACAACAGGTATTCGAAAGCAACCGCTGTCATGAACGAAAACGTAAACGCAACCGACTGGGGAAATTTTTTATGCCGGATCTTCGATATTTGGGTAAAAAAGGATGTCGGGACGCATTTCATCAATTACTTTGACAATACTTTAGCGGCCTATGCGGGGCAACAGCCTTCTCTTTGCTCTATGGCAGAATACTGCGGTTGTTCCCTGGCAATCGAGCACAATGGAGATACCTATTGTTGTGACCATTTTGTTTTTCCTGAATACAATGTAGGTAACATCATGACGACCCCCATTTCAGAAATGGCTAAAAGCGACAAACAACTTTTCTTTGAACAACATAAAAAAGATACACTCGCCCGCCAATGTCAGGCATGTGAATACTTAGCTGCCTGCGGAGGAGACTGCCCCAAAAACCGCTTTGTCCAAAACGAAGACGGTGAATATATATCTTACTTATGCGAAGGATTCAAAATGTTTTTCCGGCATACCCGGAAACATTTCGAATTCATGGCCGACGAATTACGACATTACAGAGCGCCTGCAAATATTATGAATCAAAAAGGATAAAAACAATGGATACCTACAAAGCCAGCGAAAACCGCTATACACACATGCCCTATCGCCGCTGCGGGAAAAGCGGTTTATTATTACCTGCCATTTCATTGGGTTTGTGGCATAACTTCGGCCATGTCGATACATTCAGCAATTTTACCGAAATCATACACACGGCTTTCGACCGGGGAATTACCCACTTCGATTTGGCCAACAATTACGGTCCGCCTCCCGGAGCCGCCGAAGAAAACTTCGGACATATTCTGAAAAAAAGCTTAAGCCGCTACCGGGACGAACTGATCATTTCGACCAAAGCCGGACACGATATGTGGCCGGGGCCATACGGTAGCTGGGGCAGCCGTAAGCATTTAATGGCGAGCATCGACCAAAGCCTGCGACGGATGGACATTGAATACGTAGATATTTTTTACTCCCACCGACCGGACCCCGCTACCCCTATTGAAGAAACCGCCGAAGCCTTGTCCGATATTGTCAGACGCGGCAAGGCATTATATATCGGCATCTCCAAATACAATAGCGAACAAACAGATAAAATCGTTAAACAGTTAAAACAAGCGGGAACCCCATGCCTGATTCATCAAGACCGCTATTCGCTATTCGACCGCCACATCGAGCACGACCTGTCAGACATCATCAGAAAACATGAATTGGGATTGATTGCGTTTTCTCCTCTCGCCCAAGGCCTGCTTACCAATCGCTACTTACACGGTATCCCCGCCGATTCCCGTGCCGCCAAAGCAAGCGGATTTCTGCAAAAAGAACAGGTCACGGAAGAGAAAATTGCACAAGCCCGGCAATTGGATCAAATTGCCCGGCAACGCGGACAAACATTAGCAGAAATGGCCCTATCCTGGCTATTAAAAGACGAAAGAGTAACGAGTGTCATTATCGGAGCGAGTTCTGTCAACCAACTGCTCGACAATTTAAAAGCCACCGGTAATCTCCGATTTTCCGAAGAAGAATTAAAAGCTATCGATACTATCCTAAAATAGAAAACATCCGTAAAGATAGAATGAAAGGTGAAAAGCGAAACGATAAAAAAACAATGCGGTGTTCCGGCACCGCATTTATTTTTTATTTTGATTTCCGTATGATAAACTGATTGGCCAGAATACCGGTAATAATCAATACCAGGCCGAAAACGGTCGAGGTATAAATTTCCTCTCCCAACAAATAGTGAATAAGAATAAGAGATAAAAAAGGAAAAAGATAAATCAACGAACCTATCGTTGCCGTATTACGGGCCAGATTTAAAGCTTTCAGCCAAAAAACAAAAGTAATGCCCATTTCGAAAAGCCCGACATACACTCCGGCCAGCCACCCCTTCAATACCGGCACCTGAAATCCTGTAAAACAAATCAACAAGGTAATGTAAACAGAAGCAAAGAGAAAATTCAGTAAAAGAGAGACTTCTTCCTCCAATTTACTTTTCATATTGAGAATGAAATACAATGCCCACATGACAGAAGTCAGAGCTGCCAAGAACACTCCGAACGGTTCCTTGACAGACAATCCGGAAAAATCTCCCTGAAAAGCAACGACAACTGCACCGGCAAAGCTGATCAACAGCGCCAATACACTCATAAAAGGAATCCGCTGTCCCAATATCGGAATCGACAACAATACAAGCAATACCGGCCAGATACAATTCAACGCCTGGGCAATTTGTGCCGGCAATAAAGCATAGGCTTTAAAAAGAATCAGGTAATACAAAAACGGATTCAAAAAACCCATAAAAGCAGCACGCCCCCACTGGCGGGCAGTTACATGTCTCAACCGCCCTATGCCCTTTCCAAAAGAAACGATACCCAAAAGTACAATCAATGCCGAAAAAGTAGAAATAAACAACAAATCTATATTCGACATAGTAGAAAGAGCTATTTTAAAAGCCGTTGCAACCGTTGCCCAGCACAAAATTGCAACACCCGCATAAAGATAGGCCTTACGTTGATTCATAAAATTTTATAACTGAAATTTAAAATGTTCAAAGATAGGATTATTTTAGTACTTAACAGACAAAAAATAAAAAAGCCCTGCATTTTATTGCAGAGCTTTTCTAACTGTCCCGTATATATTACTTATTACTGAAAACGATCTGATTATCTTTTACGTCTACCAAAATATGATTATCCTTAGAAACTTGTTCAGCCAAGATCTGTTTTGACAAATCATTCAACAAAGTACGCTGTATAATCCGCTTTACCGGACGGGCTCCGAACTGCGGATCGTATCCCTCTTCTGCAATCCATTCCACAGCCTTATCCGTAATCTCCAACAGGATACCATTATTCGCCAGCATTTTATTGACACCCTGAATCTGCAAGCGAACAATATCGACGATTTCATTTTTCTGCAAAGGCGTAAACATAATCACCTCATCGATACGATTCAGGAATTCCGGGCGAATGGTCTGTTTCAACAACTCATACACTTCCGCATTTGTTTTTTCCAGTACCTCATCCCGGTTTTTATCATTCAGATCTTTCAATTTTTCCTGAATAATATGGGCTCCGATATTTGAAGTCATAATGATAATCGTGTTTTTAAAATCCACGACCCGCCCTTTATTATCCGTCAGACGACCGTCATCCAATACCTGTAACAAAATATTGAACACATCTGGATGTGCTTTTTCGATCTCATCCAATAAGATAACCGAATAAGGTTTACGTCTGACAGCCTCCGTTAACTGACCGCCTTCATCATAACCGACATATCCGGGAGGCGCTCCTATCAAACGGGAAACGGAATGACGTTCCTGGTACTCCGACATATCGATACGCGTCATCTGAGTTTCATCATCGAACAGAAACTCAGCCAATGCTTTCGCTAACTCCGTTTTACCGACTCCGGTCGTACCTAAAAAGATAAATGAACCGATCGGCCGCTTCGCATCCTGTAAGCCGGCCCGGTTACGCCGCACAGCATCGGCCAGCGCAGCAATCGCCACATCCTGTCCGACAACCCGCTTATGCAGTTCATGTTCCAAAGAAAGCAACTTCTGTCTTTCACTTTGCATCATCCGATTGACAGGAATACCGGTCCATCTGGACACGACAGCAGCAATATCATCAGCCGTCACTTCTTCCCGGATCAAAGATTCACCGTTCTTCATACCGGCCAACCTGGCTTTCACATCTTCGATATGCTGCTCCGCTTCCTTGATCTTGCCATAACGCAACTCGGCCACTTTCCCATAATCACCATCCCGTTCGGCCCGGTTAGCCTCAAACTTATATTGTTCTATCGCATCCTTGTTTTTTTGAATCTCATCGATCAAAGAACGTTCGGATTCCCACTGTGCCCGCAACTTGGTGCGCTCTTCGTTCAGATCGGCCAATTCCTTTTTAATATCATCCAGCTTCTTGCTTGTACCTTCCCGTTTCAATGCCTCTTTCTCGATCTGCAATTGCTGAATCTTCCGGTCCAGTTCATCGATCTCTTCCGGAACGGAATTCATTTCCAGACGCAAACGGGCAGCCGCCTCATCCACCAGATCGATAGCCTTATCCGGCAAAAAACGATCGGAAATATACCGGTGAGATAATTCAACGGAAGCAATAATAGCATCGTCCGTAATCCTCACTTTATGATGATTTTCATACCTCTCCTTCAATCCCCGCATGATACTGATTGCACTCATCACATCCGGCTCATCTATCATCACCTTCTGAAAACGACGCTCCAAAGCTTTATCCTGCTCGAAATATTTCTGATATTCATTCAAGGTTGTCGCCCCGATAGCCCGCAAATCACCTCTTGCCAAAGCCGGTTTCAGAATATTGGCAGCATCCATGGCCCCATCGGATTTTCCGGCACCGACCAAGGTATGTATTTCATCGATAAACAAAATGATTTCTCCTTCAGATGAGATAACTTCATTGACAACAGCCTTCAACCTTTCTTCAAATTCACCCTTGTATTTGGCTCCTGCAATCAAAGCTCCCATATCCAACGAGTAAATCTGTTTGGACGTCAGATTGGAAGGTACATCCCCGTTCACAATACGCTGTGCCAACCCCTCGGCAATAGCCGTTTTACCAACCCCGGGTTCTCCTATCAATATCGGATTGTTTTTCGTACGGCGCGACAAAATCTGAAGCACCCGGCGGATTTCATCGTCACGTCCGATTACCGGGTCCAACTTCCCATTGCGGGCACGCTCGTTCAGATTTATAGCAAAACGTCCTAAAGAATCATAAGTCGACTCTGCCGATTGCGAGTTTACCTTAGATCCCTTCCGCAATTCGGCAATTGCTGCCTTCGTCTCCTTCTCGTTCATCCCACTGTCTTTCATCAACTGGGCTACCTGATCCTTTCCATTCAGCAAAGCCAACAAAATATGCTCCAGGGAAATATACTGATCCCCCATTTCATTAGCATAGCGGGTAGCTTTCTCCAATACTTTATTTGTATCGGAAGAAAGATACACGTTACCGCCGGATACCCGCGGATAAGTATCTATAATACGCTCCAGGGCAGCGAGTAATGAATTACTGTTCACCCCCAATTTATTAAAAATAAAATGAGTGACATTCTCTCCGACATCTATAACCGCTTGCAGCAAATGCCCGGTTTCGATGGCTTGTTGTCCTTTACTCTGTGTAAGCTGCACTGCTTTCTGCAATGCTTCCTGCGATTTAATCGTATAATTGTCTGTATTCATAATCAAATGCTCCTTTCGGTTATGAGAAGATACAAAACTTATACCGATTCTTTCCCTGAAAGGTTGCAGTGAAAATTTTGCAGTACACCTGCCAATTTGACATAATAAACACAAAATTTATGCAAAAATGACACAATTAAATATAGACTTCAAATTGTAGATTTTAGATTAACGCTTTTAGATTAAAAGAATTTGATAACGGAGCAGGTTGCCAGGCAGTTTAAAATCTAAAATTTAGAATCCCTATTTTAAATTATACCCCAATCTTTCCCTGCAAAAAAGAGGAATCGTAAACCAAAAATTACACAAATGAGTCCGTCCCAGTGTGTAATTTTCCCTTCGATGTATCTACCGGTTTAAAATCAGAGAAATCGATGCTTTTTAGCAATATCGTTCTACGCCTATTGGTTTAAAAAAACATACGAAATAATATTCGCTCCCATCTGCAAGGCCTGCAAACGCTTGTCCTCCGGATCTTTATGTACTTCCTGATCCTCCCATCCGTCTCCGAGATCCGTTTCATAAGTATACAAAACAAGTAGTCTTCCGTCTTTTACGATACCGAAAGCCTGAGGACGTTTATTATCGTGTTCATGAACTTTAGGCAAGCCTTCCGGAAATTTATACTTCTGGCTGAAAATCGGATGATCCCACGGCAATTCAATAAAATCATCCTCGGGAAAAACTTTCTTCATTTCCCGCCGGAAAGCCTTATCGAGCCCGTAATTATCATCCGCATGCAAAAAACCTCCGGCCAACAGGTATTCCCGCATATTCTGCACCTCCACAGGCGTAAATACGATATTCCCATGCCCGGTCATATGCACAAAAGGATAATTGAAAATATCACGGCTACCGGGCTCTACCGTAGCCGGTTCTTTGGCCAGATCCGTACCCAGATTCTCATTGCAGAACTTTATCAGATTAGGTAAGGCGGTCGGATTGGCATACCAGTCACCCCCTCCCTTATATTTCAACAAAGCGATCTTTACTTTGGTTTCCTGTCCCCAAATCCAGCGTGGAATCAAAATAAACAAAGCGACAATCAACACTATTTTCACAAGATGTTCCATGATATTATTTTTATTCAAAGACCCGGAAATTTTAAAATATATCCGGTCAATCTCTATATTTTCAAACCTTATTCATAAATCCGATACTATGACACGCAACGATTCCGGCAGTCTCTGTCCGTAAACGGCTATTTCCCAATGTTATGGGAACAAATCCCGCAGAGACCGCCCAACCGACCTCTTCGTCCGAAAAATCACCTTCCGGGCCGATCAGAATAACAGCATCTTCTCCCGGGATATATACCTCATCCAGCCTTCTCTTCTCCCCTTCATTGCAATGAGCGATAAAACGCTGCCCCTCCTTACAGGAAGCGATAAAATGCTTAAAATCGGTCATCGGGTTCAAACCCGGCACATAGGCTTTCAACGATTGTTTCACGGCTGAGACAATCACCTTCTCCAAACGCTCTGCCTTCACCTCTTTACGTTCGGAACGAGCCGTCCGTAGCATCGTAAACTCTTCCGTTCCGATTTCCGTGCATTTCTCAAGCATCCACTCGATCCGATCGATATTTTTCGTCGGGGCAATTGCTATATGCAAACGAAAAGAACGTTTCCCATACGCCTCAATCTTATGAACAATTTCGATCTCACACCCTTTTATAGCAGCAGCAGTAATAATGCCGCTATAATATCCTCCCCGGCCATCGACCAAAGCTACTTCATCTCCTTTCTCCAACCGCAGCACACGTACACAATGCTTCGATTCTTCCGGGTTTAACGTATAAACATCCCCTTCTATATCCGGGGTATAAAACAAATGCATTCCGGCCTCCTCCAATTAATGAATATTCTTCCTTTTAGCACGACAATCACCGAAAACAGCAACTCCTGTAATAATAATCACAGGTAACAAAGCCTTTGTACTATTCCACACCCCAGCCAAAGCATCTCCGAAAGAATTGGTTTTTCCCAATTGATAACAAAAAACCGTCACCAACATAAAATACACCAATCCTAAAAATACAACCAGGAAAATAGATGTCTGTTTCATACAATCAAGATTAAATTCCGGGACAAATATAGCAAAAGAAGACCGAACCGATAAAAAATCAGACAGATAATAAAACAGGCAACTGGAATTGTTGTTGTATAACCCATCTCTTCTAATCCATTCCCGATATCAAGCTTTATAACTTATTTAGATTAAATGGATCTGATAACGAATCAGTTCGTCAAATAACTCGTTCAGACTGTTTTACAGGCAACTAAATTTCCGGAAAATCGTAAATAATAAGTCGGAAAATAATCTGGCATAAATAAGTACCAACTCCATCAAAAACACCTATATTTGAACTCAAATACAAGCATATGAAAAAGGTTATATTTATAGCAATGGCTATTTTAGTCGCCATTGCCTGTACTCACGACAAAAACATTTATACGGAACCTCAGGAACGCATTGCGTATTGTGAGGCATTCGAAAATTATGAAGTACCGGTTAAAGCCGGCCACACGACGATTGTAACCGAAGGAGACGATACGCTGGCCGTAGTCAATGAACCGACAACAATCAAAATCCCCAAAGGCAGTATTCTACCTTCCAGGGGAGAATCCGGTATTAAAGTCGATTTTGCCATTCTGAACAACGTAGATACCTATAGTCAGTATTGGCAAGCCGTTATGTTCGAGGATACGGAATACGGTGATTACGACTACAACGATTTAGTCATACATGTAAAGAATGTCCTCGGCAACGGCGGTAAGGAATGGGATTTACACAATATATATATCCAGCCGATTGCCCTCGGCGGCGGAAAAGCCATCAAACTGGGCTGTATATTACCGGACAATTCCGAACACATTATTACGGAAGATGTCAGAACCGATTTGTTCCATGGGGCCAAAGGATTTATCAATACGGTAAATGATAACACACCGATACGTTATAAACTGATGCCTCAAATCACAAACTATAAACTAGCTAAAGGAACAAAAAAAAGTATCGCCTGGTTTATCGAGGTGGATGGGAAAAGATATTATGCCGTAACATCCGACTACGACTATCAGAGATATGATATGCTTAATCATGAAGGGATGCCTTACGGCCTGGTTGTAGGTAAAGACAATGGAACATTTAAATATCCACAGGAAAAAATCTCCATTTTTAAGGCATACCCGGATTTTAGTGACTGGGTCAACGGCAGGGCTAGCTGGATCGGCACCCCCCAAACAAATATGACGAGCAAATTTTGTAACAACACCATTCCCGGCAAAGACGGACGTCTTTATAAAATCTGGGACTATCAGGATTTGGAATAAAATACGCTCTTATTTAATAACCTTTTCAGAAAATCCGGACGAACTATCGTCCGGTTTTTTTATACCTCTTTTTCTTTCCGTTTCATTCACGGCAAGCAGCTGCTCATCCCGGCGACAAAAAACGGCAAAATCTCAAAAAAAGAGCTGTGTCACAGACACAGCTCCCAAGTTTATAAGATTTATCATTCATCATCTTCAGCCTCGTCATAAGACTTCAACAATTCCTCCTGAATTTCACCCGGCACTTTTTCGTATCCGGCAAATTTCATACTGAATGTCGCACGGCCTCCGGTAATCGAACTCAAGGCAGTTGAATAGCGTTGCATCTCCTTCAAAGGTACCTTTGCGATAATCTTCTGGAAACCGCTGTCTGAATCCATTCCCATAATAACGGCCCTGCGGGTCTGCAAATCACTCATCACGTCTCCCATGTCTTCTTCAGGCACCAGTACTTCTACGTCATAGATCGGTTCCAACACCTTCGGCATGGCATTTTTAAACGCTTCGCTGAAAGCGTGACGTCCGGCCAAACGGAATGAAATTTCATTTGAGTCTACCGGGTGCATCTTACCGTCGTATATACACACACGTATGTCACGGGCATAAGACCCCGTCAACGGTCCCTCTTCCATCTTCTCCATAATACCTTTCAGGATCGCCGGCATAAAACGGGCTTCGATCACACCCCCGACAATACAGTTGTAAAATACCAGTTTTCCTCCCCACGGCAGGTTATATTCCTCTTTCCCTTTCACAGACATTTTGCTGTCGATGCCTCCGATTTTATAAGAAGTCGGTTCCGGCATACCTTCCACATAAGGTTCGATAACCATATGTACTTCACCGAACTGTCCCGCACCGCCGGATTGCTTTTTATGCCGGTAGTCTGCCTGGGCGAACTTGGTTATCGTTTCCCGGTAGGGAATTTTAGGTACGATAAATTCAATCGGCAGTTTATCATTGTGCTCAATACGCCATTTCATCGTATTCAGATGGAACTCACCCTGACCGGAAAGAATCAATTGTTTCAGTTCCTTAGAATACTCTACTAATAACGACGGATCCTCCTCATGCATACGGTTAAGTACTTCAGCTACCTTTTCGTCGTCGTTCTTGTTTACAGCCTTCACGGCTGTACGGAAACGGGGTTCCGGATACTTAAAGCCCGGGAAGCGATATTCACAATCCTTTTCATTCAGGGTGTCCCCGTTCTTCGTTCCTTTCAGCTTTACGGTTGCCCCGATATCTCCGGCCTTCAGCTCCGTTACTTTCGTACGGTTTTTCCCGGCCGCAGCAAACAACTGAGAAAAACGTTCTTTCGTACTATTCGTCATATTGGTAAGGTCATCCCCTTCTTTCAAACTCCCCGACATGACTTTAAAATAGTTGATCTCACCCAAATGCGGTTCGATAGAAGTCGCAAAAACAAATACAGAGGTCGGCCCCTCGGCATTGTATGGCACAAGTTCTCCGTCGACAGTCTTTGTACCCGGCATAGCTGCTGCACTCGGCGCTACATTCACCAAAAACTCCATAAACCGACGTACACACATGTCTTTTTCTGCCGATACGCAGAATACGGGAAACATATCCCGCTTGATCAATCCTGCCCGTATTCCGGCACGCATCTCATCTTCTGTCAGGCTACCTTTTTCAAAATAAAGCTCCATCAGCTTCTCGTCATTCTCGGCCGCAGCTTCCACCAATATATTATGCAATTCTTCCGCTTTTTCCTTTTCCTCGTCAGGGATCGGCAATACCTCCGGCTTACCGCCTTCCGGCCCCCACTTATACATCTCCATCTTCAACACATCTACGACCCTATTAAATCCGTTACCCGGATTTACCGGATATTGCACCAATACAATTTTCTTACCGAAAGAAGCCTTTGCATGCTCAATCGTCTGTTCGAAATTAGCCTTCTCGTGATCCAATTGGTTGACAACAAAAATCACCGGTCTATTCATCCGTTTAGCATGACGGCTGATAATTTCAGTACCGACTTCCACACCTTTTACTGCATTCACAACCATGACTGCAGCATCCGCCACTTCCAGCGCAGAGATAACGCCTCCGACAAAATCATCGGCTCCCGGAGTATCGATAAAATTAAGCTTTTGGTTTTTCCACTCAGCATACAATACTGCCGGAAATACAGAAGAACCGTATTCCTGTTCAACGGGCCGGTAATCAGAGGAGGTATTTTTAGCACTTACGCTACCTCTGCGCGGGATGACCCCGCCCTCGTACATCATCGCTTCAGCCAGTGTGGTCTTACCAGAACCTGCACTGCCCACGAGTGCGATATTTTTAATCTCGTTAGGACTATAGGTTTTCATGGTTAATAAGTTTTAGGTTATTATTGTTGTCTGAAAAGAAAAAGACGCAGAAAAAGAAGAAAATTTTCCATTCCGACCGCCCTCTGCGATTTCAAACGTTTTAAATCGGTTCACAAATTATATACAATTTTTGAAAAAAACAAGTGATTTTCCGTCTGCCTTTCAATTTAAATCGCTAATTACTGTATCTCAACCCTAAAATTATGTTGTAACAGAAATGTAACTTTTCCGTCATTTTTACGAAACTATTCTGACCTAATTTTGTAACACAATTCTGGATAATCACTAAACCATTCTTATGAAAAGACTTAGCTTTTTTGTACTCTTTACATTATCGATTTTAATTCTTCGTGCGCAGGAACAGAAAATTACCATCACAGGTAAACCCATTGTAACCTTGTTTGCCAACTATCACACAGGACTCGGACATGCCAACTCAAACTCCGGATTTGAACTGGACAGAGCCTATCTGGGCTACCAATTCAAACTGACGGAGAATTTCGGTGGCAAGGTGATATTCGACATTGGGGAAACCAAGCTAAAAGGTGCCGATCTGGAACGGGTCGCTTACGTAAAAAATGCTATGCTCAGTTGGACTCCGGGCAATTTCACGCTGGATTTCGGACTCGTAAAAACAGAACAGTTCAGTTTACAGGAATCTTTCTGGGGCTACCGGTATATCCTCAAATCCTTTGATGACGAATACAAATTCGGGCCCAGTGCCGACATGGGAATTATCGGCAAATACCGTTTTAACGATTACATAAGTGCTGATCTCTCTTTTACAAACGGAGAAGGCTACAAAAAGATCAATAAAGACAACAATTACCGCTATGGAGCCGGAGTAACCCTTACCCCCGTCACCGATCTTACATTCCGGATATACGGAGATATTTATACAGGAAACAGCGATTCCACGGAAAACCAGTCGAACCTTTCCCTCTTTGCCGGTTACCGGCACAAACTGTTCCGTATCGGAGCAGAATACAACAAATTATGGAATGCCACTTTTACAGAAGGAAACAATAAAGACGGCTATTCGGTCTACACTTCCGTCAACGCAGGAAAAAAATTCACGGTTTTCGGCCGTTACGACTACCTACATTCCCAGGAAGAACAATTCCGGGAAACAGACGGACAACGCATACTTGCCGGAGTACAGTATACACCGATCCGTTTTTTGAAACTCTCTCCCAATTTCAGAAACTGGAATCCTCAAAACGGCAAAGCCGAATCTTTTATATACCTCAATCTCGAATTCAAGCTTTAAAAACAAAGAAACCGGGTTTTATCCTGCCCTGACAGGGCAGGATAAAACTTCTCAACGCCCTATTTCAAAAGGAGCCCTCACCGAAACCCCGTGACGCATTAAATTCATTAAATTCGGATACAAGCGTTCCCGAAAAGAATCCCATTTCCGGAACTCCATCCGGGTCCAACCTGCTTCCGCCAATGCCAATGCCCGGGGATAAGTCATATAAGTCACCCGGTTGATATCCTTGATGGCCTCTCCCCACAAGGTCCCCATTATTCCCAATATATGATTTTGCTCCGTTGCCGGGCGGCCATATCCGGGGTCAAAGCGATAACACGTCTCTAAAGAAGTAACCGGCATTCCCCAATTATTAAATTCAGGCAGATCTCCCGGCCATTGGGGATAATCCAAATAAGCATACTCTCCGGGCGCCATAATCAATTGATGCCCGTGTTGCAGAGTCAAATCCATACAAAAAGGGGTCAGGCCATAACGCCAGGTCACTAACGTCACATCCTGCGGATAAGGGAAAAGATACCCGGAGACAGGCATCCGGATATTATCCAGTTCACACCACAAAATCGCTTCTTTTCCGTTATCCCGGACATAAGGCAGTATTCTTCCGAAAAAATATCCCATTAACTCGCTGACTTTCGCATAGCCCTTTTCCTTCATCAAGGCACGGCATCGCTCACACCTCATCCAGTTTTCTTCAATAATCGCTTCATCGCCTCCCAAATGTATTCGCTTCGAAGGGAAAATTGCCGCCACCTCTTGAATAATATCCTCATAAAGTTTATAAACTTTATCGTTCCCCGCACATAACATCAAATTCACCGTCTCTCCCATCACTTTCTGAACCGATTCCGTATGGGGACACCCCAGTTCCGGAAAAGCAGCCAATACGGCAACGGTATGACCGGGGATATCCAGCTCCGGCACAATTTCTACATTTCTCTCCGCAGCATAACGCACCAACTCTTTCAATTCCTCCTGGCTATAAAATCCGTTGTCCGGTCCTTCATTCCCTCCTTGCGGATTCCGGTTTGCCCCGACAGCCGTCAGAGCAGGATATTTCCGGATCTCTACACGCCAGCCCTGATCATCAGTCAGATGCAATTGCAATACATTGTATTTGTAGCGGACCATCTGATCGATAAAAAATTTCACATCCTTTACCGGTAAAAAATGACGGGCAGGATCGAGCATCAATGCCCGGTAAGCAAAACGGGGGGCATCGTCAATATATACAGGAGCAATTCTGGCTCCGGCAGAACGGCACACATCCCCCAATAACAATTGATCCAATGTCATGATTCCCCAATACACGGCTCCCGGTGTAGCTCCTTTAATCACCATCCGGTCACGCTCAACCGACAATATATAATGCTCTTTCCCTTCCATTGCCGGATCTACTTGCAGACTTATCACCGATCCTTCACCGGCCGTTCCGGTTACTGAAAGCCCGGTACGCTCCTGTAAAATACGCCGTAACTCTGAAGCAGCAAAAGCCAGAGAATCCGAATCAACGGTTACCACGGTTTTCGGTGTCACTATAAAATCCTCACCCGAACCCGGTTCTACCCGGTTAGGCATGGGCAACAAAGCAGACAAATAATCCTGCGCCGACAATGTCATACTCACCAACAAAAAGAAAAATAAACATCTTATCTTCATATATCCTATATTTGATTTTTTTATTCTAAAATTTTATTTCCCACCCCACCTTACAATTTGTCTTTACGGACATTTTGCATTTTAAACGAATGTTTCACAACTGACAAACCGATTCTGACAATCGCTTGCGATCACGGCTCCACATCAAAAAGTCGCCGTCCCACAACATCCCAAGACCGATAAATATTGCAGACTTTAATTTACAACTTTAGATTATACCCGTACCCCTCCCCCGTAAATAGAGGAATTATTAATCGTAACCCAAAATCCACAACCAGACACGGTAACCTGACAAAGATAATAAGAAAGCTGAATTTTGTCAGCATTTGTTAAATATATCCAAAACAAACTGCAATAACGGCATTCCTCGTATCTTTGAATAAAATGGTATATTTTTTGTACCTTTTCCAAGTATAATATTAATTTAAACAGCAATGGAACACACAGCATTATTTGCAGGTAATTTATGGATTTGGGTTATTTTTATCGGATTTACCCTGATCAGCTGGCTCATCAGCAACCAATTGAAAAGTCGTTTTACAAAATATTCCAAAATACCGACAGCCAATGGCATGACAGGACGGGACGTCGCCGAAAAGATGTTGCGGGACAATGGAATTACAGGTGTTAAAATCGGAAGTGTGGAAGGCCAACTCACCGACCATTACAATCCGGTCAATAAAACAATCAACTTGAGCAAGGAAGTTTACTTCGGCAACAGTATCGCAGCGGCAGCGGTTGCCGCCCACGAATGCGGACATGCCGTACAACATGCTAAAGCGTACAGTATGCTGAAAATGCGCTCCGCACTCGTTCCGGTTGTGAGCTTTGCCTCTCATTGGGTACAATGGATATTGTTGGCGGGAATCTTAATGGTGAACACCTTTCCTCAACTTTTACTCGCCGGTATTATCCTGTTTGCGATAATGACGTTATTCAGCTTCATTACACTCCCCGTTGAAATCAACGCCAGTCACCGGGCTCTGGTATGGTTGCGAAATTCCGGCATAACCGACTATCAAACCCAGGGCTATGCCTTCGATGCATTAAAGTGGGCAGCTTATACGTATGTCATTGCAGCACTTTCATCCCTGGCGACCTTGTTATACTATGTCATGATCTATCTGGGAAGAAGGAATTAAAATTCCCAAAAAACTTATACAAAACTATAAGTGATCGGAGGATTGTATCCTCCGATCGTTTTTTGTTACTTATTTTCAGTTATACAACATCCGAAAGGGGAAATGCCATTTGAACAGGACAGCCAAAGCACAAATAATCCCTAAACAGCCTTCATTCATAAAACATAAAAAATCCGACGATCGGCCCTGGGCGTTTTCGTCGGATTTTTTCATTTTTATTTTAAACCGGATTATTTGAATGCCTTTTTAATTTCATCCACATAATCGAGTTTCTCCCAGGTAAAAAGTTCGACCTCTTTTTCCAATGCCGGCCAATAATTAGAAGTAAAGACTTTCTTCACCACCTGCGGAGTGCGTCCCATGTGTCCATAAGCCGCCGTTTCCCGGTAAATCGGATTACGCAACTTCAATCGCTCTTCAATGGCTTTCGGACGCAAATCGAAGATTTCACTTACCTTCCCGGCAATTTCAATATCCGACAACCCGACTTTAGCCGTACCGTAGGTGTTGACATATACACCCACCGGACGAGCTATTCCGATTGCATAAGAAATTTGAATCAGTATCTCGTCTGCAATACCGGCTGCTACCATATTCTTAGCGATGTGCCGGGCGGCATAAGCAGCCGAACGGTCTACTTTTGAAGGATCTTTACCGGAAAAAGCCCCGCCACCGTGAGCACCCTTACCTCCGTATGTGTCTACAATAATTTTCCGGCCGGTCAACCCGGTATCTCCATGAGGACCGCCGATTACAAATTTACCGGTCGGATTGACAAACAAAATCAAATCCTTATCGAAGAAAGACTGCACCCTTTTCGGTAATTTCGCCTTTACCCGGGGTAGCAAAATATCCATAATGTCTTTCCGTATCCATTCAACCATTGCCTCATCGGCCTTTAACTGCGCTTCCGGAGTTTCGTTGGCCGGCTTGATAAAATCATCATGCTGCGTGGAAATAACAATGGTATGAATGCGTTTCGGTTTTCCGTTATCTCCGTATTCGATCGTTACCTGAGACTTGGAATCGGGACGTAAATAATTCATCAATTGTCCTTCTTTTCTTACCAGAGCCAGTTCACTCAATAATAAATGAGCCAGTTCCAATGACAAAGGCATATAATTATCCGTCTCATTACAAGCATAACCGAACATCATTCCCTGATCTCCGGCCCCTTGCTCCATCGGATCTTCCCGCACAACTCCCCGGTTGATATCCGGCGATTGTTCATGGATAGCACTGAATACACCGCAACTGTTTCCATCGAACATATACTCACTCTTCGTATATCCGATCTCATTAATCACCTCACGGGCAATCTGCTGTACATCTACATAGGTTTGAGTTTTAATCTCTCCTGCAATCACGGTCTGCCCTGTCGTGACCAAAGTTTCACAAGCCACCTTGGCATCCGGATCAAAAGCAATAATCTTATCGAGAACGGCATCGGAAATCTGATCCGCCACCTTATCCGGGTGTCCTTCTGACACCGATTCTGAAGTAAATAAATATCCCATAATCTAATTTTAATTTTTGAATGCAGACTTTAGATTACCGTGCAAAAGCAATCCGAACCCGGCATCGGGAATAAATAAATATATGGAAAAGGCTATGGATGGTTGAAGACACAATCTCATGCATTTTAGCAGTTTTTTACCGTGGTTGCAATCAGCCAAATCCTTCCACAAATGACGATACAAAGATACGACAATAAAAACAAAAACAATATATTAAATCGAAAAAAACAATAAACAAAAAAAGATATTCCCATTCTCCCATTTTCGGGCAAGAAAAGATTGTTGTTCCCGTCTAATATATAAATTTTAGATTGACGATTTTAGATTTAAAAAGTCTGATAAAAATCAGGTTGCCAAACAATTTAAAATTTACAATTCGTATGAACTTCTTAATTGCAGATTTTAGATTAAATCTGCGGGATCAGCGCAATCTGGGGGGGCAATAAAATCTAAAATCGTCATCCATAGTCACATTTCACACCGCCTACAGCTGTAATTTACACTGTTCATCCCGGAATACTAAACTCTTTATCGGCAAACAAAGCAGCTAATCCAGATATTTGCTTGAGCCGCAACAACTCATCCTGATCCATTCCGATGTGATCCATGATCCATTTATCAGACATCCCCGCCCGCTTAAGCTCGGCAACAATATTGGTCATCAATTCTATGCTATGTGTCCCCCGTGCCCGGTTATGACGTATGGTTGAAGCCATACGGTTAGACAAATCCTTTTCGATAACCACAACGGGCAATCTTCCTTTTTCCCGCTCATAAATGCGTTTAGAGGTCTGCATAACCTTGTAACGGTGATACCCGTCCACCAGTTCGTAACGGTCTTCCTGAGGCAGATAATAACAAACACAAGGCATTGTGTAACCGTCTTCCCAGATCGACAGTTCCAGCAGCTCCATTTCAGGCGGTGCCACAATATTGGGATTATAAGCATTGGCTTGTATCTTTTCCAACGGCACCGATATTACGCGATATACGGGACTTGTGTAATCTTTCATATTTATTTATATATTCTACGGTAAAAATCCATAATACGCTGTTTATTCTCATGCTCCTTCTTTGTCAGGGCAAACCCCATGTATTTACATTGGTGATCGTTTTTAAGAATACAGATACACATCCGTTTAAATGTCGGCAAATTCCTGAATTCCGGCGCATCGAGATCGTCCTGATACTCCATCCTCACCGGCCGCTTAGCCGTGCGGTAATTACTATGTTCCTGAACATCGATCTTAATCCCGCAAGCCTGGAGTTGCTTAATCGTTTCTTCATTCAGACATCCCCCTTTCTCACGCCAGAAATTAATGCTTACCGAAAGTTTCCGCAAATAATTCAAACGTACCTTTTCAGGCAGCGTAGACAATAAAAAGTGCATATAACTCTCCCACGTATGTCCCGGAGGCAACTTGACCTTATGTCTCGCCACAACACTCGTATGACCGTATATAGCCGTAAAATTGACTCCGTTGACCCGGCAAATCATTTTACCCCACATATCGGGATCGATAGCCCGGTAAAGTTGCAGACTTTCTTGGGCAGCCGATATAAAGGGGCTGGCTACCCGTTGTTTTTCAAGCGGAACGCCTGCCTGATAATAGAGATCATACAGCCGGTTGTAATCCCACCCGAAACGACCGTTAGCCGTCCATACATCCGTCGTTTGCCAGTCGTAAATCACATAGGCATTGAAAACATCTTTAGTTATACGTTGCGTCCATTTCAGGTGATAAAACATATAACTTCTCTTATTACCGTAAATCGTCTGCCAGCGATGATAACTCTCCTGGGTACGTATTCCCACCAAGCAGCAAGTCCTGGCAGCTTCTTTCATCCGATGATACCACTGCGCAAAAAGCACCTGGAAATCATAATCCCACATCGTACTATCATAAAACGGGAAGTCCTCTTCCGTATAACTTCCCTGCGGAATTTTCCGGACCCAAAGCTCTTTACAGGCTTTGTCCCAAGGTCGCCAATACGACTGATACATAGAGGTACAGGTACAGACTTTGAAGGGCACACACACCCGGTATACCTCGATAATATCGGGGTTAGACCGGAACACCCGGTCAATGTATCGGGTTGTTTCATCATATTGTACTTCATAATCCATATGAAAAACCCCGATCTTTCTTTTCAGGCCCGATGCCCGTAAATAACGTATACATAAATTGAGCATCACCCCACTATCCTTGCCGCCTGAAAAAGATATATAGACGTTATCGAATTCCGAAAACACAGTTTCAATCCGACGCATCGCCAACTCATATACATTCTTCTTCATCTTTACTTACCTTCATTTTCACATATCTTTTCCAATAATGAACAACAGAAAACCCGTTTTGCTCGAAAAAACGGATATGCCGCATCTGCGAAACCGATTCGACCTCGAAATTACAGTCAAACGTCCGGATAACCGTCTGAAGCAAAGTTGAGAAAACAGTCTTATCGTCATCCGCGATATAGTAATTGTTTATTAAGGCTTTTCTACTCGTCACTTTTACCGGGATAAACCCAAGGGTCGTATCCTTTTCCATAGCAACAAACCAACGGTATTCCGGCGATGTACGAAATGGGTAATTCAGATTATAGGTCAATACCTCACTATTCATCACCAGATGCCCTACTATATGATAAAGGCGCTGATCCTCTCCGCTTAATTCGATGATATCCATTATGATCCGTTTTATAATTTAAAATTAGGATCTACAAAAGATTGATACAATTTATGTTGAAAGATTGAAAATGATTGGTGAATAACCGAAATACAAATGACATTATTCAATCCTGGAATAGCCATAAACCACACCTATTTGTAGGCTACAACAAAACAATTCAAAATACGGGCGTCTTTTACCGGGTCACACACAACCGAAGATGCCACATCATTAAAAACTTATACCTCCCCGAAGGAACTGCCGCTGTCGGGTGGAAATACCCCGAAGCACAACACACGCTAAAAATATATAGCCGGGAAACCGGCCGTCTTTAGACGGTTACTACATATATTTTCTAAGAAACCTGTCTTATCGATAATGCAATATACCGCTATGAAGAATACCGGAATCAGGTAAGGACATTCCGGCTAGTCCAGAGCCGATCATTGGACAACTCATAGCGGGAATTGTCATTATCGACATAAAAAATATCGTTTGAAGTTATTGTCAAAACCTGTCCCGCCTTTTAAGACGAGACAGGTAATTGCCAATATAAGTGCCGAGTCAGCAATTCAAAGTTATCAAACTTTATCCATACCTGATTCAAGCACGTATTTTATTTCGCAACAAAAATCGATCAGACCTGAGCATTCTTTACGCCGGCCCAACCGATCAAAATCATAATGAAAGCAACCAAATTCAAGATCGGAGCAACAACAGCTAAAATCACGGTTAACATCAAACCATAACCGATCAGGTTCAACAAATAAGCGACATACAATTTAGATACGCCACTCAATGCTGTTGCCGGAAATGTCGTTGATTTCTTCAACTGGGCAAATGCCATCACGCAAAGGATACATCCCACAATGTTCAAGATACCGCTGATAATGCTGCCGACAATGGTTCCGAGCAAAGGAACGATCGAGAAAAGAACGGAAACACAGGCTCCGATAATCAAAAGAATAGCAGCTAATTTTACCTTACCAATAGCAGATGCGTCTTCTCCCTGTAATATTCCCTGCAATTCACCCAATCCCATAAGATAAAGCACATATCCTAAAATTGTAGCTATACCGGTCAGCACACCGATCCATAAAGCAGCTCCAAGACTTCCGGATAAAGCAAGAATGACAGCAAACAAGCCTCCGACAATTCCTGACAACGAAAACAATAACACACCGCTGAAAATTTTTGAAGTGGATGTTTTCCACACAGCACCATTTAATTCCATAGTAATAAATTTTTGTTAAACATTAGTAATTATCTCATTTCTAAAACATAAATAAGCTGCACCTCGCTATAAAAACGGACACAATATTCCATATGCCTACAAATATAAAAATATTTCACTTATTAAGCAATTTATTACTCTTTTTTACACTTTTCTTTTAATATTAGCACAGACAAAGCGGAATGCCATATTTATTCGTTACCTTTGTTCCAACAAAACAACAACTATGGCTTTTTTTTACAATATAGGCATCAGAGCTTATAGCACAGCAATCCGGCTGGCAGCTCCATTCAATGAAAAAGCAGCATTATGGCTAAAAGGTAGAAAAAACATACGCAAACAGATTGCGGCAATCCCGCGGGGTTCCAAACGCCTGATATGGTTTCATGCTGCTTCTCTCGGAGAATTCGAACAAGGACGTCCGGTGATGGAAGCCCTGAAAAAAGAGCAACCGGACACACAAATACTACTTACCTTTTTCTCCCCCTCCGGTTATGAAATCCGTAAAAATTATAACGGAGCCGATCATATTCTTTACCTTCCGGCAGATACTCCGGGCAATGCCCGCTTTTTTATCAACCGGTTAAAGCCTGATGCAGCCGTATTTATCAAATATGAATTCTGGTACAATTATTTGCATGAGTTGTCGGAACATAATATTCCCGTATACCTGATATCGGCTATTTTCCGTAAAGAACAGCCATTTTTCAAAAATTGGGGCGGATTACATCGGAAAATGCTGCATTTTTTTACCCGGCTTTTCGTTCAGGACAACGAATCCGTACAATTATTAGCCTCCATCGGTATAAAAAATACGGAACTTACCGGAGATACCCGATTCGACCGGGTAAAACAAATCGCTGCGCAAGCTAAAAACATCGGAAAAGTTGAACTATTCCTGAACAGAACACCTGCGGTCGTCTGTGGCAGCACATGGCCTCCCGACGAAGAGATACTGATCGATTACATAAACCAATACCAAGGCACTTATAAATGGATTTTAACCCCTCACGAAATCGGTGAAAATCATATCAAGTCGATCATGGAAAAATGTCAAAAGAGCATCGTGCGCTATACCGACGAATCAGCCGATTACAGTTCGGCCGAGGTGCTGATTATCGATTGTATCGGCTTGCTGTCAGCCATTTACCGCTACGGCAAAATAGCTTATATCGGCGGAGGTTTCGGAGTCGGCATCCACAATACTTTAGAGGCTGCCGTCTATGGTATTCCGGTCATATTCGGCCCCAAATACCGGAAGTTCAAAGAAGCTGTAAGCCTGATCCAGGAAGGAGGTGCATTTACAATCCAAAACGGGAACGAATTGAACGCTATACTGGACAGTCTGATGGAAAATCCGGAAATAGCCGGAACAGCGGGTAAAAAAGCCGTGGCCTACGTCAACAGCCAATTGGGAGCCACCGAATGTATCATGAAATATTTGAAACCGTAAATCTGCAATTAAAACCCCATTTCTAAATTGACGATTTCAGATTCCGGTTCCTTTCTACAAACAAAGGTTCGTCCCACAATGCCCGATCATTACAACCGGGAACAGACCGGGAAATCAGAAATACAATAAGCGACACCCGGTAAAAGGGAAGCAAAATCAAGAACCGCATGCAATTAAAGTGTTCAATGTCTCTCTAAAAGGCGGCCGGGCAATCCCTTTTTCCGTAATTATTGCCGTAATTAAGCTGTGATCCGTTACATCAAAAGCCGGATTATATACTTGTACTCCCTCCGGGGCCATTCGCTGCACATACCATTTTTCAGTCACCTCTTCCGGAGCTCTCTCCTCAACCGTAATCGCGTCTCCGGTCGGACTTTGAAAATCAATTGTAGAGGTCGGACCGAGCACATAAAAAGGAATACCGTAATATTTAGCCATCACAGCGACACCGGAAGTTCCGATTTTATTGGCAACATCTCCGTTGGCAGCGATCCTGTCGCAACCGACCAATACGGCCTGTATTTTCCCCTGCTTCATAACTACAGATGCCATATTGTCACATATCAATGTAACCTCTATACCGGAACGCTGCAATTCAAAGGCGGTAAGTCGCGCCCCCTGTAACAGAGGACGGGTTTCATCCGCAAAAACATGAAAATGATACCCTTTTTCCTGACCTGCATAAATCGGAGCCAAGGCGGTACCACAACCCGATACAGCAAGCTTTCCGGCATTACAATGCGTTAAAATCCCCATTCCCGGTTTCAGCAACTTCAATCCCCATTCCCCGATACGACGACAGGCTTCCTGATCCTCCGCATGAATCTGCTCTGCCTCCCGTATCAATGCAGCCTTTATTTCTTCCACCTCTTTTGTGCGGTAACGCTTTACACACGCCTCCATCCGGTCAAGAGCCGTAAACAAATTCACGGCTGTCGGCCGGGAAGAACCCAAATATGTCTTTAACCTACAAAATTCATTTTCGAAACCGGCAACGTCATTGCCCTTAATATTCCGGGCACACACCGCGATTCCATAAGCGGCAGCAACACCGATGGCAGGAGCACCCCGAACTTTCAACTGATAAATGGCCTCCCGGATCTCTTCTGCTGTTCCCAAAGAAAGGTAAGACTCTTTCCCGGGCAACTTTGTCTGATCCAGTATCCGCAATACATTATTCTGCCAATCGACTTCCAGTGTTATAATATTTGCAGCAACATTCATGACTCAAACTTTTTACGTAATGTTTTCAATGCTTCCCGCTCCTTTTCCGTAAACGGTTGTATACATTCCCCCCGACATGCCACCAAATGGGTAACCTGGCAATAGGCTTCCAGATTCTCCATTTTCCAATACGCTTCCTCAACTGTTTTACCCCAGGTTATCGCACCGTGTCCCTGCATAATCACAGCGCTGCGTCCGGGAGCTAACCCGCACATACAAGCTTCTATTTCCGGGGAACCGGGTGTTGCATAAGGGGCCAACCCTATCTCACCTAAAAAAATTTCAGCCTCGGCTATTACACCTGCGGGAGGCAACTGTCCGCAAAGGGCATAAGAGGTCGCATAGGGAGGATGAGCATGTACACAAGCCCGCGCCAGCGGATTATTCCGCATGATCGCCAAATGGGTCTTTATCTCACTTGTACTACGCCGCTTCCCCGCCAACAAATCTCCCGCCATATTCACCAGGCAGAGATCTTCGGAACTCATAAATCCCTTGGACATATATGTAGGCGTACACAAAACGGTATCTTCGTCCAGACGGACACTGATATTGCCCCCGTTACCATCTACGTACCCCCGCTGCCACATTCTTCTGCCCAAATCACAAATCAAAAGCTTTAGTTGCTCTGTCGTTTCCGAATAAAAAATATCGGTATATGTTCCCATAATTCATTGCGTCAAAAGTCCGGCCAATCGCCCTATTTCAAAAAAAGCTGCCCGAAAGCAGCCTTTCTATATCTTCATATAAACTGTAAATTTTAAATTGCCTGACAACCTGATCTGTTATTAAATTCTTTTAATCTAAAATCGTAAATCTACAATCTAAAATTAAAACCTTCTATTTCAACCAAGATTTCAATGTCTCGATTATATCCTGCCGGGTGATTTCTTCAAAATGTTTAATCCGGCAGCCGTGGTGCATATCTCCCTTTACGTATTTTTTACACTTCGAGTTATTTTTCAAATCAACAGATGTAGCTCCCCACGGATCCAAGCCTCCGTAAATAAAAAGCATCTTCTCCGCATCCGTCTGCAACCAGTGATTGATAGCCTTCATCTGTTTATCATTAAACGGAGGTAATTCCAAACCTTCTGGCATCGTAAAAGTAAACGTAATATCCTCCTTATCGGACAGGTATTTTTTAAACGGTTTCACCTTATAATCGTACATCCCGATTTCTGTCAAAGCAGCATAAAAGAAAGGCTGTTGCTGAACAATATGCTTATCTTCAAAAAAAGAAGGATCGGATACCTCCATCAAATTGTTATAGATAACATCAATGTCGTCATCATCTTCGGGAATATTACTGCAATGGTGTCCCCACTGCCAAAAGGCAAACGGATACTCCAGAATCATCAATTGCACAACCCGTTTCAAACCGCCTGCCATCTCAAAAGTATATCCTTTGTCTTCGGCATATTCGGCAACCTTCGGAACCAATGCATCGATATTTGCAAAACAAAGTTCCTGAAATTTGTGAATACTCCAATTGCAATCGTTACCCTCACTACTTCCGAAAAAGTAACGTCCCAGCCCACCTTTAGGCGAACCGACCCTATCCAGGAATTTTTGTATCCTGGGATCCACATATTCCAGATTCAACGGGGCTACATAAGGCACACTGATATCCACATCCTCCGGATAAAAATAACGATGGAAAATCGTTGTTTGTCCTCCCTTGCTGATACCCGTAGTAATCCATTTTGAGTCCGGGTAAATGGCTTTCTTTATCGCCTGAATCACCTCATGCTGGTCTGTCGCAGCCTGTTTGATCGTCAGATATTTCCAGGGTACACCGCCTGCAGGTACGCTATTATTAAAAAAACGATGCTCGATCGTCAATTGATTTCCATCCAACAAATTAGCCAATTCTCCTGCTTCCGGAGTCCAGATATTGTATCCTTGAATCTCAACAATCACCGGTGCCTGCTGCTTTTTTTTATGCCCCAACAAAACCCGTTGCTTAAAACTGCCTAAAGCAGGATTTTCATGATCAACCGGCTGCTCATACCAAAACTCATAATACTCATCAAAAGAATCAATTTTCATTTCTTTAATGTCGCTGACTCCCTTGATTTGCTGCAACTTTTCACGTATGCCACTTTCTGCCCATACCGCTCCTGTCAAAATAAACAGGAAACACAAAAAGAAAAATAGTCTCTTCATCTGTACACATTTTTATAGGCGCAAGATATAAATTTAAATTTTAAATTTTACTGACTTTATCCAGTTTATATCCGAAGCGTTATCCATCGGCGATTCGCCACCAATTAATCACTTTATTCAGAACAGTTTAAACCACCAAACGACATCTATATAAATTGTAAATTTCAGATTGTAAATTTTAAATTACCTGACAACCTGATCTGTTATCAAATTCTTTTAATCTACAATCGTAAATCGTCAATCGTAAATCTAAAATTTTCTTTAGCGTTGGCTTGTGTGTTTAATCTAAAATCTACAATCGTAAATCTAAAATTCTCTTTAGCGTTGGCTTGTGCGCTCAATCTAAAATCGTAAATCGTAAATCTAAAATCTACAATCAAAACGTTCTATTTTTTACAGCGTATTAATTTCCGAATTTTCAGACTATATTTGTCGACCCGTAAATAACGGGACCTGTTTTTATTGAAACAATATATCCGTGTCTTCAATAAGACACATTTAAATATGAGCTATTTTACCACTTTTAAAGAAGATTATAAAGCCATCCTACGTTTGGGGCTTCCGATTGTCATCGGACAGTTGGGAATCGTCATCGTCGGACTGGCAGACAACATGATGGTAGGCCAATACGCTACACTGGATTTAGCAGCGGCCTCTTTTGTCAATAGTGTTTTCAACATCCCCATACTTTTCGGGCTCGGATTTTCGTACGGCCTGACTCCTTTAGTCGGACAGTTTTTCGGAAAACGTGACAAATTCAAAATCGGACAATTATTACGTAACAGTCTCCTCGTCAACGGGTGTATAGGACTGCTCATGACCGTACTCATGTTTATCATGTACCTGAACATAGACAGGATGGGACAGCCGGAAGAGCTTTTACCCTTAATACGGCCTTACTTTTTATTACATCTGGCCTCTTTGCTTTTCGTCATGCTTTTCAACTCATTCAAACAATTTGCCGACGGGATAACCGATACACGGACCCCCATGTATATTATGCTCTCTGCAAACGTACTGAACATCATAGGCAATTACATATTCATATACGGTAAATTCGGCTGTCCGGCAATGGGAGTCGTAGGCGCGGGAATTTCAACATTGATCGCCCGCATTGTCATGTTTGTGGCTTTTTTCATTCTATTTTACCGCAAAATCTATTATCGCCGTTATCTGGTCGGATACAAACGCAGTCATTACAATAAACCGGACATATTGGCTCTGAACAAAATGGGCTGGATGGTCGGCCTGCAAATGGGCCTTGAAAACGGACTTTTCAGCGTCACCGGCATTATGGTCGGCTGGCTGGACAAAGGGAGCATTGCTTTGGCCGCACACCAGGTCGTCATTGCAATTTCAACCCTGGGATTTATGATTTACTATGGAGTGGGTGCCGCTATATCCGTACGTGTCAGTAACTTTGTCGGCAGCGGCAACATCGCAGCCGTACGTAAAACGACCGTAGCCGGTTATCACCTCATCCTTTGCCTGGCATTGACCGTCTCTTTTATTTTTCTGATTTTCCGGAATCACGTCGGAATTCTCTTTACCGATGCTCCGGAAGTTCTGTCTATCGTCTCCGTACTGATATATTTCTTACTGGCATTCCAGTTCGGCGATTCTTTACAAATAACGTTTGCCAATGCTTTACGGGGGATGGGAGATGTCGTATCGATGGCCATCGTTTCTTTTATCGGATATTTTCTGATCGCGTTGCCTATCTGCTACATTTTCGGGTTTATCCTGAACTGGGGATTATACGGAATATGGCTGGGTTACCCTATCGGCCTCACACTAACCGGTATCATGCTGTGCGCCCGTTTTTATTATATCACCCGAAATTGGCATAAACGAACTTAAAAATGTATATTTACCTATGTTTTAATTTTAGATTTACGATTTACGATTTTAGATTATACGCACAAGCCAACGCTAAAGAGAATTTTAGATTGACGATTGTAGATTTTAGATTAAAAGAATTTAATAACGGATCAGTTGCCGGGTAATTTAAAATTTACAACCTGAAACTTATAATTTAATAAAGAAAATGCTCAATCACAAAAGAATACTCATTACCGGAGGAACCGGCTTTTTCGGAAAAAAATTTACAGAAACGGTCTTACAACTATATCCGGAAATCCGGGAAATCGTCATCCTTTCCAAAGATTCGGAAAAACAGAGCCTGATGAAACAACAATTCTCTAAGGCTCCGGTTTCCTTCGTATGCGGCGACATAGCCGATCCGTCAATAGTAGACCGGGCTTGCCGGGACATCGACCTCATCATCCATACCGCAGCCGTACGTCTCGTTCCCGAAGCAGAAGCCGAGCCATGGCAAGCCATCACGACAAATATACAAGGGGCAAAAAACCTGATTGATTCAGCCATCCGGCATAAAACAGCCCGGTTGTTGGCTTTATCCACTGATATGGCTTCCCTGGCAAATAATGTGTACGGAGCGACAAAAATGTTATCCGACCGGCTTTTTATAGCCGCTCACAAACAACACCCCGACTTTAAACCGACAATCGTCCGGCTGGGAAATATTTTAGGATCAACAGGTACCGTTATACCTTTTTTCCTGCGGAAAGCCCGGGAAGAAAAGCGTTTTCCCGTTACCGACCCTCAAATGACCCGTTTTATGGCTACGGGAGAAGAATGCATAAAAACAGTCCTTCGAATACTGTCTGAAAGTAAAGGCGGTGAGATCATCTCTCCAAAATTCAAATCCTATAATATACTGACGATCACTCAGGCTATCGACCCGGAAGCCCGGGTAGATATTATCGGTCTCCGTCCGGGAGAAAAACTATATGAAGAGATGGTCACCCGCTATGAATCCTTCTACACCATCGAAAACAAAGACAGCTATATCATTGTTCCTCCCTATGCCGATAAAGAGGAATATTGTATGCACTATTCGGCCGTACCTGTTCCCGTGGGTTTTGAGTTCAACTCCCAGAACAACCCCGATAAAATCAATGTAGAAGAAATGAAAAGCTTAATCAAGATTTATTAAATACAGATTTCAGACTGACGATTTTAAATTATATCCACCATCCTGTCAAGAGAGAAACCCTAAATCATATAAACCTTATTTACCCGTCCGGATAAATTCCCGGATTCCGGCATACCCTTTTTCCCGATCGGCAAAATGTACGACATGAAATCCCATGGATTGCGCCACATCAACATTTTTCTCCAGATCATCGACGAATAATGTCTCCGAAGGATGAAGTCCGAATCGGGTCGTCAGCAACCGGTAAATCGCCATGTCCGGTTTTACCAGCTTTTCAATACCCGAAATAATCTGTCCTTTAAAATAATGAAAAAACTCCCGGGGTTTTAAATATTCATAAAACTCGACAGACATATTTGAAAGACAATACAAACTATATCCTTCTTCTGCCAATTGACGGATCAAACGAACCGTCTCCGGAATATCCGTCAAGGAGAATTTGACAAATTCCACCAACTCCCGGCATTCTTCTACCGGGAATCCGGACAAAGAAGACATCAGATCGATAATTTCCTTTTCCGTATACGTTCCCCGATCAAATTCAGTCCAGTATTGCTGAAAAAAATCATGATCGAGCAAATACCGGAGCAAAGCGCGGTTGCCTTGAAAATTCGCCTCTACTTTCCGGGGATTCCAGTCCAATACAACCCCTCCCAAATCAAATACAATATTCTTCATATATAAACTTATAAAATCAAAAATCAATAATAATACCTACCGACGGCAAAACCGTTCCTCCCAGTTCATTTTTAATCGTACGCATCAGATAATATCCCTCTCTGTCAGGATCTTTCTGACAACTGCCGTCCGGATTCTCCACCGGCACCGGAATAGCGGGTCCCAAAGCTTTATAATTATAAATATTCTGTATATCGGCATACAAAATCAAAGCCCATTTCCGAAAATAAAAACTACGGTCTACCCGAATGTCCAATTGATGAAAAGCCGGCAAACGTTCCGTATTGAAACGGGAATAATCGTAATAAGGTTGATGTTTGGCATCCCAGGCTTCTATCCGCGAAGAAGTTTCCCTGTCGTAAGGAGTATAGGGACCTCCCGCAACATATCTCCATTTCAGACCAAAATCCCAATTCTTACCGACCTTACGGGTAGCCGTCAAAGAGAAAATATGACGGTTATCCCAGCTACTCGGAATATAATGTCCGGTCGGATGCAACTGATGATCCAAGGCCTTGAACTCCGAATAATACCACGTATAGGCCAAAGAAGCCACTATTCCGTAAAATTCCTGGGTCCTCAGCATCAATTCCAGACCATAAGCACGTCCTTCCCCTACCGGCCTAACCGGCTCATCGCCGACGGCGACATAATCGGTTCCTTTATTGGCCAACGCTACCGAATCGATCAGGGATACCGGATAACGGTCGTAAGTCTTATAAAAACCTTCCAACGTAATCTTTGTCAGGGCTCCCGGGCGGTACTCCAGGCCCGCCACATAATGACCGGAACCGATATAACCGGTTTTAGTAGCCTTATTCAACAATACCCCCCTGGAGTCAGCATATCCTAAAGTCGTATAAGCCGGCAATTGATAATACCGGCCGATATTTCCGTTCAACGACCACTGTTCACTCAAGGCATAAGAGAAGGAAAAACGGGGAGAAAATTGACGGAACAAATCACCGGTTTCACTTGTATAACTACAACCGTCAAACCGGGCTCCGAACGACAACAACAACCGTTCCTGAAAAAAAGCCTTGGATACCTGTCCGAATACAGCCCATTTCCACATGTTCAACTCCCGCGAATAATCCTGAACAGCCGCTTCTCCGCCGACAAACATTCTCCGGAATGTGGTATTGTCGTACTGCGCATATTCCAGGGCAGCTCCTACATTCAGTTTATATCCTGCAGAAGTCAGCCGGCGATGCTCAAACCGGAATTTATTTTCGGTTTCCCCCGAGCGGAAATCCACGGTTTTAGGTTTATGTTCATCGTTATCCGTATACTTTTCAATCTTATTATGCAATCCGCTCCGGCTCAATACAAACAAATGATGCCAATTGTTTCCGTAATGTTTGAATGTCGCCCCGACAGTATAGCTCCACTGCCGGCTTTCCGGCAACCAATTCAACAAATATTTCTGACCGTCGTCCGGATCTTTCATATCGGTATTCAGATGATTCACATCATAAGCACCGATCCCCAGTATGGTGAGCTCGTTTTTCGGATTAAAACGGGTGACGGTCTTAAACTGGAAATCATTATACACCGGCAAAAAAGGAAGTCCGATAATTCCAAACAACATTTTCAGATAACTCCGCCGGGCAGATACCAAAAAAGTCGTTTTAGGCAGTAAAGGTCCGTCTAAAGACAACCCATAGTCTGTCGCCCCCACGGTAGCCCTTACCTTGATCCGGTCGGGATTGCCTTCTATCTGATGAAAATCGAGCATAGAGCTAAGCATATTTCCACAGGCAGCAGGAAAAGCTCCGGAATAAAAATTTACTTCACGCACAAAATCGATATTCACAATACTAACTACCCCACCGGAAGCTCCCTGTGTCGCAAAATGATTCAAGTTGGGCAATTCCACCTCGTCCAGATAAAAACGATTTTCCGCAGGTCCTCCGCCCCTTACCACAAAATCATTCCGAAAGGCAGGAGAGGAGAGCACCCCGGGCATAGACTGCACAACTTTTGAAATATCACGGTTTCCTCCCGGATTTTTTTCTATTTCAGCAATTCCGATTCGTTGCAAGGAAACAGGACTGTCGGCCGTCTTACGGTAAGGGCTGGCTTTCACAGTAACCTGTTCCAATGCCGTCGCCTCTATTTCCAAACCCACATTTTCAGTCCGCTCTGCTGCCGTATTGACCATAAATTCACCAGTCACATGGGTTTTATACCCAATGCTACTGACTTCCAGGCGAACAAAACCAGGTGTGACATTTTCAAGCCGGAACTGTCCGTTTTCATCTGCGGCAACACCTATAGTCGTTCCATAAAGGAGGACATTGGCAAAAGGGATACCTTCCTGACTGACGGCATCAAAAACACGTCCTTTAACGACACAGCGATTTTGAGCCTTCAATGTCTGACCGAAAATCAGCAAACCTATCAACCCAAGAAGAATACGATACTTCATTCATGTATTTTTTAGTATATGACAATTTCATCTGTAAACATAAACCCTTTTTGCTTTAGAGCAAACAACCGGATATAACGGGCATGTTCCTTAAAATGTAACGTAAAATCCTTGAAACAAAGTTCCGGCCGGTCATCCGGAATATCATTTACGACTTTCCCGACTTCCCGGAAATGATTTCCATCCTCCGAAACACTGACTTTCACATAACGGGGCATATATACTCCCGGACCGGTGAGTTGCATAAATTTCACCGATACATACCCTAAATCCATATTTTCTCCCATATCTATCGTCACATCTATATGCTTCAAAAAACCTTGCCAGCAGCCGTCATGATAAGTCAGACCTCCCCGGTAACCGTCCGTCAGTGTCCCTGCTCCGGCTGCCGGATAAGCCCCGCTGTAATTCGTATGGTATACGACCGGCTTCCCGATTGCCCGGTGATAGTCGAACCGGGCCGAAGAAATATAACCGGAACGTTTACCCCCTTCAAACAAAGCGGCCTTTATCCGTCCGGAATCCCGGATAACAACAGGTGTCGTATAAAGGGCCGAATTTTGATCCGGTAACGTGCCGTCCACGGTATACCGAATCTCCGGTCTGTATTTTTCATTGCCGAAAGTCACGTTGATCTGTTTGCGGACAGTGTCTACCTCCGCCTGCATATCGATCCGGTCGCTCAACTCAAAAACACAAACACCCCTCTTCTTCAACCATTGAATGTGTGTAGCCACACGCCTTTTAAAATCCGCCGAATCTTTTTTCCCGCGCGGCGTCCACAAAACCTCCGACAGAGCAAGCATACGCGGGAACACCATATATTCCACATGTTCGGGTGTCGCTATATACTCCGTCCACACATTCGCCTGGGCCCCTAAAATATGACGGGTTTCCTGCACGTTCAATTCCGGAGGCACCGGATTATATGAATATACTTTCAGGTACGGAGTAAAACCACCGATGGCATAAGGTTGTGTAACAGGGTCCGCCTGATAGGCATCGAAATAACAATATTCACCGGGCGTCATGATCACGTCATGACCGGACTTCGCCGCTGTAATTCCGCCTTTCTCCCCCCGCCATGACATAACAATTGCATCTTCTGCCAAACCGCCTTCCAATATCTCGTCCCAACCGATTAGTTTACGTCCTTTGGAATGGATAAACTTCCCGACACGTTGTATAAAATAACTTTGTAATTCCGCCTCGTCCTTCAGATGTTCCTTTTTTATCCGTTCCTGACAATACCGACACTTCCGCCAATGTTTTTTAGAGGCTTCATCGCCTCCGATATGAATATATTCCGAAGGAAACAACTCCATAACAGTCGTCAATACCTTTTCGATAAAAGCAAACGTCTCTTCCTTACCGGCACAAAACTCACCGCTATCGCTGATATCACCGCTGCACCCCAATTCCGGGTAAGCATGCAATACTTCTTCCGAATGTCCCGGCATTTCAATCTCCGGAATAACGGTAATATGTCTTTCTGCCGCATAAGCGACAATATTGCGTATCTCCTTCTCCGTATAGTAACCGCCATAGGCCCCCGGATCATCTTTCAAAGCGTATTTGCGATCTCCGCCTACCCACCATTTGCGCCAATCTTCCTGTGTACGCCAGGCACCCTTTTCCACCAATCCGGGATATTGCCGGATTTCCAGCCGCCAGCCGCCGGCATCTGTCAAATGCCAATGAAAAGTATTGAACTTATAGTAACTCATCAAATCCAGATATTTATATATAAATTCAACCGGATAAAAATGCCGGGACACATCCAAATGCATTCCCCGGTAAGCAAAAGCCGGTTCGTCTTCTATTCGCAAAACCGGCAAACGCCAAAGCTGTTCCTTCGTATCGTAAAGAGAGGTGTCCGCCAATAATTGCAGAAAGGTCTGCAATCCGTAAAACAATCCGGCAGAAGTTTTGGCCTTAAACTCAACCTTTTCCGGAGTAATCGCCAAGCGATAGCCCTCCGCAGAAATATCACTTAATGAATCCAATACGAAACAAATTACATTCTGCCGGGCTGCGTCAGCGGAACGGATGGTCCACAATGTCTTTTCTTCAATCGCTTTCGTCAAATTATCTGCAATTCTGATTTCCTCCGAAAAAGAATTATACCGGAGGCAGGTCTTTTCATTCAGTTCAAAATATCCTTTTCCCAAAGCAATCTGTTTCGGCCGGGGTACGATTTGCAAATCGGTTATTTGCCAATCCGTCTTTTGAACCTCTTGTTTACAACCCACGAAAAAAAGAATCACGATACCGAACCACCACCGAATTTTCATATTCAAATCTTTTGTTGTTTCTCTATTTGACAAATATACAAAGGATTATGGAGACCCGAAAATAATATTTAACTTATTGATTTTTCACTAAAAATCCCCACAAGCCATGACCTGTGGGGAAAACTTTGAACATGAGTATTGAACATTAAGAACAGTTGATTTTACGCATAACTTCTGAAAAAAGATACAATAAATAAAAAAAATCCCCGAAGTGTTTGCAGATTTTCAAAAAATATCTACTTTTGCACCCGAGTTCTTTGCTCAGGTGGCGGAATTGGTAGACGCGCTGGACTCAAAATCCAGTATCCTCAACAGATGTGCGGGTTCGATTCCCGCTCTGAGTACTAAAACGGAGAAAATTAAAAATTTTCTCCGTTTTTTATTTTTTCCGAATTCATATTTTCCTTAAAATTGGAACTCAGCATTTACCTCATATAAATTGCAGATTTTAGATTGCCCGGCAACCTGGTCCGTTGTCTGATTCATTTAATCCGACATTGTAATTACAATTAAACAACAACCGGCACTAACGTACGAGCAATAAGGGACCTTTTTTGGTGTATTTTTTAGTCTTGATTTCCCGGCCCCGGGCAGTGATGATATAATAATAAGTTCCCGGACTGGCATATTTCCCGTGTATTTTTCCGTTCCAGCCTTCCTGCGGATCATCCCATTCATATACCTTGCGTCCCCACCGATTAATAATCACACCGTGAAAATATTCCAGAGATTGGGCCTTCACCTTGAATATGTCGTTTATACCGTCTCCGTTCGGCGTAAATACATTCGGCACTTCCACCAAAGAAGAGTCTACGACAATATAACGATCGATATAGGCCGTATCGGAACATTGATTGATTCCCCGGGTATTAACAACCACCAATTTTACATTATAGCTACCGGGATGCTCATAAATATAGGGCGGCAAATTCTGCTCGGTATAGATTCTTCCATCCAGCAAGCTATCTTCAACACTCATAGCTCCCGGTTGCATCTCCGTTGTATCTTTATACAAATACCATTCGAAAGACTGGGCATTCTCGCTGCGGTTATCAAAAGTTACCTCCAACGGAGCTTCCCCCTGCATGGGATCGGCACTGAACTCAGCCAAAGGGATATAAGAATGATAAGTAGCTTCATTGCTCTCCCAGTTCAAGCCGAAACGATCCCTGATTTTTACCCGGCATTGCACATCCCGGTATTCCCCTTCCACAAACTGTGAAATTTCCCGGTAATAATCCGGACTCGGAGCCAAAGTACGCTCCTTCCCTCCCCATACGACAGTATAAAGCGGATTTTCAGCCCCGGGATACCCGTTATATACGGGCGGATTCTCCACTCCTTCCAGCTTCAATGTGATATAATGGCAATCCATTTCATTCTCTATACCCAACCGGACCGGCATATGAACATAGAAAACCGTAAAACCGACTTCAATCGGATGTACCCCCTCTTTTTCCGCCCGGAAAAAATAAACACCGTTTCCCAACAAATCCACCGTTAAAGAAGTAGAATCTCCCTCATACATTACCGGCTGTGTACGTCCCTCGTATTCCCAGGCAAACTCCCAACCGGAAGAGCCGTCGGGCATAAACTGCACACGTCCGAAAGGAAGCGGATCATTTTGCGTATTCTTCACTGCATAAAAAGGAATTCCATTGTACTCCGTCCGCGCCACTTCATCACATCCTAAAAACAGGATTTGTCCCATCCCCCATTGAGTGCCCAACAAACACACCATCAATATCAAAACTCTTGTCATCTTCATACTTCTACCATTTTGACCGTACGCCAATCCTTAATTTATGCAATATTAATTAAAAAAACGATATTCTTTTTATCTTCCGGCAAAATTAAACAATCCCGGGACTTAATTGCCTGATTGAGGATTAATTTTTAATTTTACAGCCCCAAACATGAATTTATAAAGCTTCATATATACTGTGGATTTTTTAAACGAATTAAACGCCAATCAACGGGAAGCCGTCGCGAATACGGAAGGCCCCGCCTTAGTGATTGCGGGAGCAGGCTCCGGCAAAACCCGTGTATTGACTTACCGTATTGCCAATCTGCTCAGCAAAGGGATTCCGGCCTATAAAATTCTGGCACTGACTTTCACCAACAAGGCAGCCCGGGAAATGCAAAAACGCATCTCCCAGCTTGTCGGTTCTGAGAATGCGGCAAACTTATGGATGGGTACATTCCATTCCATCTTCTCGAAAATCCTCCGTTTTGAAGCTGAAAAACTGGGCTATACCTCTAATTTTACAATTTACGACACCCAGGATTCCAAAAACCTGATCAAGGCAATTATCAAAGACCTGAAACTGGACGACAAGACCTATAAGCCCAACGATGTATTGGGCCGGATTTCAATGGCCAAAAACAACCTCATCACAGCACAGGCTTATGCCCAATCTTCCCGCATCACGACAGCAGATGCAGCCGCCCGGAAACCCATGATCGCAGAGATATACAAACATTATCAAATGCGTTGCAGGCAAAGCGACACCATGGATTTCGACGATTTATTGCTGCAAACCAATATTTTATTCCGGGACTTTCCGGAAATACTGGATAAATACCAGCAAAAATTCAACTATATCCTGGTCGACGAGTACCAGGATACCAATTATTCCCAGTATCTGATCATCAAAAAACTGTCAGAAAGGCATCACAACTTATGTGTTGTCGGAGACGATGCACAAAGCATATACTCCTTCCGGGGAGCCCGCATTGAAAATATTCTGAATTTCCGGAATGATTATCCCGACTACCGCCTCTTCAAACTGGAACAAAACTATCGTTCTACGACAACCATCGTCGAAGCGGCAAACAGTATCATCAATAAAAACAAAGAACAAATCCCCAAACGGGTTTTCTCTGAAAATGAGGAAGGAGAAAAAATAAAAATATTGCGAGCCTTATCGGATAAAGAAGAAGGGTTTCAGGTAACCAACGAAATTTTCAAACTGGCCAACTACGAACAGCAGGAATATTGTGATTTCGCTATACTTTACCGGACAAATGCCCAATCCCGTATCCTGGAAGAAGCTTTACGCAAACGGAACATCCCGTATAAAATATACGGCGGACAATCCTTCTACCAACGGAAAGAGATCAAAGACCTCCTGGCTTATTTCCGGCTGGCCGTCAACCAAAACGACGAAGAAGCTCTGAAACGAATCATCAATTACCCCAAACGGGGAATCGGCGATACCACCGTGGACAGGGTACGGGAAATTGCCCTTCAACACCGGGTCAGTATATGGACCGTATTGTGTAACCTGGATAAAGTGACAGGTAACTTCAATGCACCGACGATCACAAAACTCAACAACTTCCGGCTACTAATCGAAAAGTTCACGGGACGGGTTTCAGAAGACAACGCATACGACATCGCCGTTTACATCGCACAAACCTCCGGAATCGTGGATGATTTATCTGTCGACAGTACGCCTGAAGGTATCTCACGCAAAGAAAACATCCAGGAGTTACTGAATGCAATCAAAGATTTCAGCGAAACAGCATATAAGGAAGGGGCCAATGAAAAATTGCCCGCTTTTCTGGAAGGCGTTGCCTTACTGACAGACCAGGACAGCGAAAAAGCAGAGGACAATAACAAGGTAACCCTCATGACAATCCACGCAGCCAAAGGTTTGGAATTCCCCAATGTCTTTATGACAGGTATCGAAGAAGAACTGTTTCCGGCCCAACAGAGCACCTCCACACCCTCCGCTCTGGAAGAAGAAAGACGCCTGTTTTACGTTGCCCTCACCCGGGCAGAAAAAAGAGTCGTTATATCTTATGCAAATTCCCGTTACCGGAATGGACAGATCGTTCCGACCCGGCCATCCCGGTTTATCTCAGAAATCGATCCTCATTATGTGGAAGGCTTTATAAGTCCCCGGAACGAATCGTCCGGCTTTAGACTCAAAACTCCCGTTTCTACTCATAAACCGACGATTTCTTTAACCAAGCCGCCTGTAACCGATATCCCGGAATTAGACCGTTCGCGATTGAAACAAATCGAGCCCGGACAGGTCATTCCCGGTATGATCATCTTCCATCCGACATTCGGAACGGGTAAGGTCATCGCCCTGGAAGGACTGGGCGTAAATAAAAAAGCAAAAGTTCTCTTTACAAAAGAAGGAAACAAAACGTTATTGTTAAAATTTGCAAAAATATATACACAAGAAGACTAATTATACTGTTTAAATAACCAAAAAAGCTTATCTTTGTCACACAATTCTAAAAAGTTCTCCGGCAAACAACAATTGTACTTTCCCGGAACTTTCCAAAAAAGGAAATAAAAATTTAAAGGCAAAGCAAGCCGTACATATCTTCAAAATTGCTGAAAAGCACTCCAAAATTATCGGAACGCATGGACTATAATACCCAAAAGAAAAAACTGCTTCTTCCCGAATACGGTAGAAATATTCAAAAAATGGTGGATCATATATTAACGATCCAGGATCGGGACGAGCGTACCCGGGCTGCTAAAACGATTATCGACGTCATGGGTAATCTGTACCCTCATTTACGGGATGTTCCGGATTTCCGCCATAAACTATGGGATCATTTGGCGATCATGTCCGGTTTCAAATTAGATATCGAAACGCCCTATCCGCTTCCTTCTCTGGAAAAAATAAATGAGAAACCGGAAAAACTCCCGTACCAGACCAATCACATCAAATACCGGCACTACGGAAAATTAGTTGAAAAACTGATTGAAAAAATCAAGGAAACAGAAGATCCCGAACAAAAAAGAGCCTTAATTGTCCTTACGGCCAACCACATGAAAAAATCCTTCCTGACGTGGAACAAAGACAGTGTCGAGGACGAACAAATTTACAACGACATCAACACTTACTACGGCAGTTCCGTCATTTTACCGGAAGGAATGACCCTCTCAAATTCCAAAGACCTGTTGCAAAAGAAAAGCAAACCCAGTTCCAACAAACCGATGGTTAACAAAAACAACAACAAGAACAACGGGAAAAATAACAACAACGGCAACAACCATAACTATTACAAAAAGCAACATTAAAAGCCGCTCCACCCTTTTTCATGAAAGTCACAGTTATTTTCGGAAGCAACACCGGCAACCGGCAAGAGATCATAGAAAAAGCGATTTCGGCCCTGGCTTTGCATGCCGGAGAAATAATGGAAATGTCTTCTTATTACGAAACCGAGCCTTGGGGATTCGATAGTCCGGAAGTCTTTTTAAACCGCATCGTATTATTCGATACGGCATTGTCGCCCCGGGATTTTTTGGCATCCTGCCTGCAAACAGAACAACAATTGGGGCGGGTTCGCCATACAGGTCCACGCTACCAATCCCGCACAATCGACATTGACATTCTCTTCTACGAATCGATCATTCTCAATACTCCGGAACTGACCATTCCTCATCCCCGGATCACCGAACGGAATTTCGTACTCATTCCGTTGAATGAACTGATGCCGGAATTCCGGCATCCTGTATTCAACGAAACAATCGCCGATTTATTGAAAAAAAGTCCGGATCATCTGCTCGTAAAGAAACTACCGGATTTGAACTTTTAACTGTATCTCACAATCTCCGCACCGATTGCATTCAATTTATCATCGATATGCTCATATCCCCTGTCTATCTGGTCGATATTGTGAATGGAACTGGTACCTTTAGCCGATAATGCCGCAATGAGCAAGGCTATACCCGCCCGGATATCGGGAGAGGTCATTTTCGTCGCCCGCAACTGGGATTCATGATTTTGTCCGATTACGGTTGCCCGGTGGGGGTCACAAAGAATGATCTTCGCACCCATATCAATCAGCTTATCCACGAAAAAAAGCCGGCTTTCAAACATCTTCTGGTGAATCAACACACTTCCTTTCGCCTGCGTAGCCACAACCAGGAACACACTAAGTAAGTCCGGCGTCAAACCGGGCCAAGGCGCATCTGCCATCGTCAGTATGGAACCGTCGATAAAATCTTCGATCATATAATGCTCCTGCCGGGGAATAAATAAATCATCATTGCGTTCTTCTACCCGCACACCCAATTTCCGGAAAGCATCCGGAATAATTCCGAGCTGACGGATATTCACATCTTTGATCGTAATCTCCGACCGGGTCATCGCTGCCAAACCGATGTAACTGCCTACTTCGATCATATCCGGCAAACAACGGTGGCGGCATCCATGCAACTCACGAACCCCTTCTATGGTCAGTAAATTAGAGGCTATACCTGAAATTTTAGCTCCCATGGAATTCAGCATCAGACACAGCTGTTGTACATAAGGCTCACAAGCTGCATTGTAAATCGTCGTTACTCCTTCAGCCAACACGGCAGCCATGATGATATTCGCCGTACCTGTCACCGATGCTTCGTCCAGTAACATATAATTTCCCTTCAATTTGGCTGCAGAAGCTTTAAAGCAACTATTCAACGCATCGTATTCGAATGTTGCTCCCAATTTTTCAAACCCGAGGAAATGGGTATCCAACCGCCGGCGCCCGATCTTATCACCTCCGGGCTTCGGAATAATGCCACAGCCGTGAATTGCCAGCAAGGGACCTAAAATCATAATCGATCCCCGCAAACTTACAGCTTTATTATAAAAATCTTCAGTTTCAAAATAACGGTAATCGATCCCCGAAGCACAAAAAGCAAATTCTCCGTGCGATATATGCTCCACCTTCACTCCCATGCCCTGTAACAATTCGATCAATTTTAAAACGTCCAATATCTCCGGGACATTGGAAATAACCACTTCTTCTTTCGTCAGCAAGGTGGCACATATCACTTGCAATGCTTCATTCTTAGCACCTTGGGGACAAAGTTCTCCTTTCAGCCTCCGTCCTCCGGTAATTACAAACCTGCTCATAATACTCGGTATTTATCTCAAAATAAAATCTGTTCCATCGTTTGTAAAACTATTAAAAAAGAAAGCAAAATCCAACGTTTTAATTGACGATTTTAGATTAAATGAATCTGACAAGGAATCAGGTTGTCAGACAATTTAAAATTTACAATCTAAAATCGTCAATCTAAAATTTTCTTTAGTGTTGGTTTGTGAGTATAATCTAAAATCTAAAATCGTCAATCTAAAATTCTTTTAGGGTTGCCTTGTGGGTATAATCTAAAATCATAAATCTAAAATCTAAAATTTTCTTTAGGGTTGGCCTGTGCGTTTAATCCAAAATCATAAATCGTAAATCTAAAATTTTCTTTAAGGTTGGCCTGTGGGTTCAATCGTAAATCGTAAATCGTAAATCGTAAATCTAAAATTTATAAGTACATTATTTTACTGTAAAACAAAAAATATTCGACATTGCCCTTGTGTCAAAAAAATTATATGGCTACTTTTGTAAACAATGTTCCGGTTAACAGCAATTATTTAAATGATTTAATCGACCCGGTTATTTACTACAGACATCTAAAATCAAAACGATTAATATAAATTCTATGAAAAGTTTTTTAAAATACACCCTTGCAACCATCGTCGGAGTGATCATCGTACATATTCTGATGATTTTCATATTCTTCGGTTTTATCGGAATTATCGCGTCTTTCGGCGACAAGCCGGCTGAAGTAAAAAACAACAGTATTTTACATCTTCAGTTTAAAGGAAATATCCCGGACAGAGCTTCCGCAAACCCCATGGACAATTTTAACTTTATGTCCATGAAATCGATAGAATCTACAGGCTTGAACGACATTTTAAAAAACATCGGAAAAGCCCAAAAAGACGACCGGATCAAAGGTATTTATCTGGACCTTACCGAAATTGAAAGTAATTTCGGAGGATTGGCCACAACAGTTGAAATCCGCAATGCATTACAAGAATTCAAAGCAAGCGGCAAATTCATCTACAGTTATTCGAATTTAGGATATTCCCAAAAAAGTTATTATTTGGCAACAATTGCCGACAGCGTCTTTGTAAATCCGGAAAGTCCGCTGATTTTAGCGGGTATGGGAGGCACCAGCTTTTTCTACAAAGACATGCTGGATAAAATCGGCTTGAAAGTAGACATCGTAAAAGTCGGCAAATACAAATCAGCAGTAGAACCGTTTACGCAAACAGAAATGAGTCCGGCCAACCGCGAACAGATCGAAACCTATTTAAAATCACTTTGGGGACATCTGTTACTAGGCATCTCCGAAACCCGTCCGATCAGTGTCGATTCTCTGAATTGGCTGGCAGATCATCTGGAAATCCGCACTCCTGAGGCAGACAAAGCATACGGTCTTTTTGACGGCGTTTTCTATGAAGACACCATGCTCGATATACTAAAAGAGAAATGTGGTATAAAGCCTGAAGATAAATTGAACTTTATCAGTTTAAACGATTATAAAAAGGCTGCTGTTCCCAATATAAAAAGCGAAATTATAAAAGATAAAATTGCCGTCATATATGCTTCGGGAGAAATCGGCATATCCCAAACGGCAACGACAATCGGGCCGGAACTGGCACAAACAGTACGTAAAGCCCGGAAAGATAAAAACATCAAAGCCATCGTCCTGCGTGTCAATTCTCCGGGAGGAAGTGCTTTAACATCCGATATCATCTGGCGGGAAGTTCAGTTGGCCAGCCAAACCAAGCCGTTTATCGTTTCCATGGGTAACGTAGCTGCTTCCGGCGGCTATTATATTTCCTGTGCTGCCGACACAATTGTTGCCGACCCGACTACGTTAACAGGATCGATCGGTATTTTCGGACAATTCTTCTCCGGAGAAAAACTATTCAAAGACAAAATGGGCATCACGGGAAGTACTGTTAAAACAAATGCTCACAGTGATTTCGGTGGAGGCGCACCGCTTCCCTTGCCTATCAGTAACCGTCCGTTAACTACCTATGAAAAAGAAGTCCTTCAAAAATATATTGAACGGGGTTATGAAACATTCTTGTCCCGGGTGGCTCAGGGACGTCACATGACCAGAGACGAAGTGCACGAAATTGCCCAGGGACGTGTATGGACAGGAGCTGATGCTTTACAGGTAGGTCTGGTTGATGTATTGGGCGGTTTGGAACAAGCGATTGAAATTGCTGCATACAAAGCCGGAATTGAAAAATACAGAATTACAGAATACCCTGTAGAAAAAGATTTTCTGGAAGAATTACTCAATAATTTCTCTTCTTCTGCCAAAACACGGATTATGAAAGAAGAATTGGGCAATTTTTATGAAACATTCCGGCAATTACAGGAATTGAAAAATATACCGCAGGGTCTGATGGCACGGATACCTTACAACTTAGCCATCGAATAAGCCTTGCATTAACATATTTAATTACAGATAATGTTTCTTGCAAGAATCGTATTATTACCATTGAGTTTCGTATACGGACTGATTGTCGGTATACGGAATTCATTCTTCAATATGGGAATACTGAAATCCAAGGAATTCAATGTTCCCATTATATGCGTAGGTAATATTACGGTCGGCGGAACCGGCAAGACACCTCATACGGAACTTATCCTGGCGGAATTACAGAAAGATTTTCAGGTGGCCTGTCTTAGCCGGGGCTACAAAAGGAAAACCACAGGATTCCGGCTTGCCGATGCTCAATCGACAGCCAATGATATCGGGGATGAGCCGTTGCAAATCAAAAAAAAATTCCCCGATATTATTGTCGCGGTAGACGAAAAACGATGCCGAGGTATTGAAAAACTACTGGCATTACCGGCCCCTCCGCAGGTCATCGTGTTGGACGATGCATTCCAACACCGATATGTCAAAGCCGGCAAAAATATCATAATGATGGATTATAACCGGCCGGTATACAAAGACTACCTTTTACCGGCAGGACGCTTGCGGGAGACTCCTTACGCTTTGCGGCGGGCCGATTATATCATAACCAGCAAATGCCCGCCGGAACTTACGCCCATCGAAAAACGGCTGGTTTTTAAACACCTGAAAATCAAACCTTATCAACAGCTTTTTTTTACACGGCAAGGTTATGGCTCAATCACAAGCTTATGCTCCGGAAAAACGATAACACAACCGGAAAAAAAAGCATCGGTTCTTTGCATTACGGGAATCGCTCAACCGGAACCTTACATCGAATACCTGAAACAATTTTCCAGCGATATCACAGTAATACGCTATCCCGATCACCACAACTTCAAGCCGAAAGACATCGCCGAGATTGAAAAAGTATTCCGAAGCATCCGGAATATGAACAAATATATTTTTACGACAGAAAAGGACGCCATGCGTTTAAAAGATTGTAATATCCCGGAAGATATCCTGGAAAGAATATATTACATACCGGTAGAACCTATATTTTTTAATAAAAAAGATATATTAATCAACGAATTAAAGACCTATGTTGCAAAAAATAAAAGATAGCGCAGCTTACATTTCCCGCTTTTTAGACAGAGAGGAATATTCTATTGGGATCATATTGGGAACCGGACTTGGAGAACTCGGCAAAGCCATCGAAATCAAACACACGATTCCGTATGCAGCAATTCCGAATTTCCCGGTATCTACAGTACAAGGACACAAAGGAAATCTCTTGATCGGGCGCTTCGGCAATAAAAACGTTATTGCCATGCAGGGACGTTTTCATTTTTATGAAGGTTATCCGATGCAGGAGGTTACGTTCCCCGTAAGAGTTTTACATCAGCTCGGCGTCAACCGGCTATTTGTTTCAAATGCAGCCGGAGGTGTCAATACAAATTTCCTGGTGGGAGATTTAATGGTCATCACCGATCATATAAACTTATTCCCGGAACACCCTTTAAGAGGCAAAAATATAGATGAATTAGGACCGCGTTTCCCGGGAATGACAGAAGCTTATAGTCCCCGCCTCATAGCCCTGGCAGAACAGACGGCCCAGGAATTAGGCCTGGAATTGCGCAGGGGAGTGTATGCCGGCTTGCAAGGCCCTTCTTTCGAAACGCCCGCAGAATACCATTGGATTCGGGTAATCGGAGGAGATGCCGTCGGCATGTCTACCGTTCCGGAAATCATTGTAGCCCGTCACATGGGTATGGAATGTTTCGGTATGTCTGTCATTACCAACAGTACCGCTTCTCCGGAATTAATCAAAACCAATCATACAGAGGTCCAGGACATCGGCAACACAGCCCAACCTAAAATGACCGCATTATTCCGGGGAATCATCGAAAAACTCTGAATCACATCTATAAGAGACGCCGGGGGCTTTCAATAAAATTGAAAGCCCCTGTTTTTATTTTACCGGAAAACACAGAAATCAAAAATCGTAAATGCTACAGTATCCATTCGATAACAGGCACCAAAACAGCCGTCATAATTCCCATAACTCCGATTGCCAAACCGCTGATTGCTCCCTCTATCGTTCCGATTTCCATAGCCCGGGCCGTCCCCAGGCCATGCGCTGCCGCTCCCAAAGCCAAACCTTTAGCTATACGGCTTTGTATTCCTAATTTTTCCAAAATAAAAGGACCGACAATTCCGCCAAAAATACCGACGACAATAACGACAACCGCTGCAATGGAAGGGATTCCTCCCGATCTTTCCGCAATACTCATCGCAATCGGAGTCGTCACAGACTTCGGCTCCAACGAAGCAATCAACGCCTGGTCCGCACCAAAATAGCGGGCAATGAATATCACGCTGACAATGCCGGTCACACATCCGACAAATACAGAAGTTACAATAGATACAGCATTCGCTCTCAGAGCCGCAACTTGTTCATACAACAAATACCCCAACACAACCACCGTAGGTCCTAACATAAAATTAATCATACGGCTCCCCCGCTCAAAATCAGGATAAGAAATACCTAAAAAATGTATCAGCAAGGCAATTACCGGTATGGAAACCAGCAAAGGATGCAGCAATGGCAATTTCGTCTTCCGGTACAACGCAAGCGTTGCTAAATAGACCCCGATCACCAGTGTCAGTATAAATATTTCAGAACTTAAAAGCTGTTTCATAACAAAATCACTGTTGTTTTCTTTTTTCAAACCATTGCTGGGTAAAAGCGACCACTATAATCACAACCACCGTACTCACGGCACAAGCTACCAGCACAGCCTGCCAATAGGCCGATAAAATATCCAACGCATTGATAATCCCCACACCTGCCGGAACAAAAAACAACGCCATATTATCACATAGAAATTTAGCCACAGGCTTGATATGTCCGGGTTTTACCAGTTTCAGACACAATGCCGCGAAAAGCAATATCATCCCGATTACGCTACCGGGAATAAATCCATTGATCAGCCAACCGACCAACTCGCCCAATACATAAAACAACAATACAATAAAAATGCCGGCCATAAAAAATGCCTATAAATACAGTTCAGGACACAAAGGTAGAACTTTTACCCGGGGAATATTTTCACAGTCATCCTTTTTCAATCAATAAATCACGGAAACGTCTTCATTTTTCACACAACACAATACCGGCACCAAAACGTCCGGCCTGTTTCCCTGCATACCGATAGGAAAAAAACTCATCCGGCCGGCACCGGGTACATAACCCGGAAATTTCAATATGGCGGGCAGACACACCGGCATGTGTCAATACATGAAAATTAGCCATCCACAAATCGACAAAAAATTTATCCGCAACTTCCGAAGCTGTAACCAACTCCGGCATATTTCCGAACTTCTCCCGGAAAACATCCGCCACCTCAGGCCCCACTTCAAAGCAACATCTCCCGATAGAAGGCCCGATACCGGCAATAATATCTGCAGGACAGCAACCGTAATTTTCCCGCATCCCGGCCACAGCTTTACCCGCAATACCGGCAACGGTGCCACGCCAACCGGCATGTATGGCTCCGATAACCCGCTTTACCGGATCGTACAACAACACCGGTACACAATCGGCAGACAAGACGAGCAGGCAAACTCCGGGGACATCCGTAATCATCCCGTCCGTATCCGGCAAACGGCTTTCTTTATCCAAAGCTCCCTTCCCCCAGTCTTCAGCTTTCACAACAGTAATGTGGTCAGAATGTATCTGATGAGCACATACCATCCGGCTTACTTCAAAACCGACAGCCTTTCCCAAATCCATTCGATTGTCCCGGATCATTTCATAATCAGTGCCCTCGGTAAAACCGATATTCTTTTCTCCCGAAGCAACAAAATGTACGATCTCTCCGAAAACGGACAGATTTTCAAAACGGTAAAAAGGGAACAGTCCGTTATCTATTTTTTGCATACCTGCTATCCATTAATTTCTCTGCAGCAGCTAATGTTTCGGGTTTTCCGACATCCATCCATTGCAAGCGGGACGGACAATAGGCCCGGATTTCTGTTTGCGCAGCTATTGACAAATAAAAATCGATAATCGAAAATTTCCCCTCCCACTTATTCATCCATTGAAATACCCGGGGCGAAAGCACATGGATTCCTCCGAAAGCATAAGCCGTATAATGTCCGGGCTGAAAATCAGGATAAGGAGATTTCACCTCCCCGGTCTTTCTGTTTTCCCAACCACACAATCGCTGAGTCCCGTCAAACAGCAAGTAACGCGAAGTCTTCCTTTCTCCGGCCAATAATGAGGCCAATGCCCCCGAACGGATATGTGCTTCATAAAATAACCTCAAATCCAAATCGGAAACAATATCGACATTATGAACCAGAAAAGGTTCGTTATCATCCAGAAAACAGGCAGCTTTCCGGATTCCTCCTCCCGTATCGAGTAATTCTTCCCGTTCATCCGAGATATCGATTCTCAAACCGAAATTTTCATGCAAACGGAGAAAGTCGATAATCTGTTGTCCGAAATGATGAATATTAATTATAATGTGATCGAAACCGGCAGCTTTCAAACGCAAGATAACATGTTCCAACATCGGTTTCCCGGCAATCGCCACCAATGCCTTCGGGCAATTATCCGTTAAAGGCCGTAAACGGGTTCCCAATCCGGCTGCAAATACCATTGCTTTCATACATTTCCCCAATAAGTTTCAATATTTTGTTCCCGGTGTATCAAATGTACCCGGACAGCATATGTTTTATACAGATGTTCCGCCAGATGCTGTGCTGCATATACAGAACGATGGCGACCGCCGGTACACCCGAAACAAACCGTCAGACTCGTAAATCCTCTTTCAAGATAACGTTGCACAGAAGTATCCACCAAAGCATAAACATGCTTAAGAAAAACCGAGATCTCCCCATCCTCTTCCAAAAAACGGATTACAGATTCATCCAATCCGGTCGATTGCCTGTATTGCTCGTATCTACCCGGATTGTGGATTGCCCGGCAATCGAATACAAATCCCCCTCCATTTCCGGAACGGTCTTCCGGAATACCTTTTTTATAAGAAAAGCTATAAACATGAACTGTCAAAACATCTTCCTTTTTTCTCTCCGCAAAACATTCCAATTCTGTCATTTTCAACAACAAAACAGAAAGGTAAGGATACTCCGGAAAACCTTCCCGCAACAATTCTTTTAAATTCGCAATTGCCGGAGGCACACTTTCGATAAAATGTGCCTTCTTTTCAAAATACCCCCGAAAGCCATAAGCACCCAATACCTGAAGCATACGAAACAATACAAAGTGTTTCAAACGGGCATAAAACTCCTGCTCACCGACTACGACGTATTTCTGAAGTGCCAACCGATATTCCTCTGCCAGCTTACGCCTCAATTCCTGTGGATACATCGCTTTGGCCTGCCACAAAAAAGAAGCCACATCATAATAAAAAGGACCTTTCCGTCCTCCCTGAAAATCGATAAAATAAGGATTACCGTCACGTATCATGACATTCCGTGACTGAAAATCCCGGTACATAAAAGCTTCCGGAATCTCTGCCAGCACAACATCTGCCAGCAGATTGAAATCATTCTCCAGATCATCTTCCTGAAAATCAATCCCCGTTGGTTTCAGAAAACAATACTTGAAATAATTCAAATCCCAAAACACCGAGCGACGGTTAAATTCCGGCAAAGGATAACAGCGGTTAAAATCCAGCTCTTTCACCCCTTTAAACTGTATATCCGGCAAAAGAGTTATCGTCTTGTGCAACAAGCTGTATTCAGCCGCTCCGAAACAGCCGCTCCGGCGTGCCGCCGCCAACCCATCGAACAGCAGGCAATCCCCCAAATCCTCCTGCAAATAACACATCCCGTCATCACTCAATGCATATACCCGGGGTACGGGCAACCCTTGCCGGATAAAATATTCCGACATATAAACAAAAGCCCGGTTTTCTTCAGCCGAAGTCCCATTTACCCCGATCCGTATGTAGTGCATACTTTTCATGCGGAAATATTGCCGGTTCGAACCGGCAGCCGACAATGCAACGATCTCGCCGGGACGCTCGCCCGTATCCGATAAAAACAATTCGGTCAATCCTGATGTATCCATAAATGCTCAATTAGCTCCCGAAAATACAATTTAAAAACGAAATTTTCAGAATTTACAGGCCGGGAAATCGGACTTTTAAAAAACCGGTTTCAAATTATTCTCAAATTTCTTTGTAATTTATAATGAATGACATATCTTTGCAAGCCGTTAATGAAGAAAATTATAAATAAATAGATACGAGATGAAAAAAGGCATACATCCTGAAAATTACAGACTGGTAGCGTTTAAAGATATGTCTAATGGAACGACTACTCTTACCAAATCAACCGCTGCAACAAAAGAAACGATTGAAATTGATGGTGTTGAATATCCGTTGGTGAAATTGGAAATTTCCAATTCTTCACATCCGTTTTATACCGGTAAAGTGAAATTGGTCGATACGGCAGGACGTGTTGATAAGTTCATGAACCGTTACAAAACACATATGGAAAACAGAAAAAAATAATTTCTGCATGAAAAATAAATGAGGCCGCCTTAAAAAGCGGCCTTTTTTATTGGTCATATTTTTCGGAGGCTCGTATACCTTTTACACCTTTGGCATGAGAATTGCCCTATAGGGAGATAAACATTATATTTGCACTATATTGACAAAATGTCAGTTAGATCATCTATAAATTCTGTAATAACTAAAATTGAGAAGGAGAAGTAAATGGATAAAATAGATTTCAGAAAAATGCTGCTGGATGAGATTACAGAGGAATCTTCGGATTTTTTACCGATCATTGGTGATGAAAAAGAGCTGTTGAACAACGATATCAACATACCTGACACACTGCCAATATTACCGCTTCGGAATACCGTTCTATTTCCGGGCGTAATTATTCCCGTAAATATCGGCAGAGATAAATCGTTAAAGCTAATTAAATATGCTTACAAAGAAAACGCCTTAATCGGTGTTATCGCACAAAAGGATACAAACACAGAAAATCCGGAGTTCGACGATCTGTTTAAAATCGGAACCGTAGCCTCTATCCTGAAAATTCTGGAAATGCCGGACGGCACAACGACAGCTATCGTTCAGGGGAAAAGGCGCTTTCTGTTGGAAGATATCTTATACGATGATCCGTACCACGTCGGAAAAATCATATTAAAACAAGAAGAACGGATGCCGGAAAACGATCCGGAATACAATGCCATTGCTGAATCTTTAAAAGACATGGCCTCTAAGATCGTGAAATATTCCAGCCACATCCCGAGCGAAGCCGGTTTTGCTTTGAAAAACATCGAAAGTATGTTGTTTCTGATCAATTTCATATCTTCCAATACGGATGTGGAATACAGAAGCAAACAAGAATTACTGGAAATTGACAGCCTTAAACAACGGGCCATCAAATTACTGGAGATATTAAGTAAGCAAGTGAGCTTACTTGAATTGAAAAATGATATCCAGAAAAAGGTTAAAAGCGATATCGACAAGCAACAACGGGAATATTTCCTTCATCAGCAGATGAAAACCATTCAGGATGAATTAGGAGGTAATCCGGCCGATGAAGAAATCAAAGAGCTCGAAGAAAAAGCTTCCCAGAAGGAATGGAGTGATTCGGTCAGGGCTGTTTTTGACAAAGAACTGAGTAAACTCAAAAGATTAAATCCGGCTGCCCCCGACTATTCGGTGCAATCCAACTATCTGCGGGAACTGATCGACCTTCCGTGGAACCATTGTTCCAAAGACAATCTCGATCTCAATCATGCAAAGAAAATATTGGACGGGGACCATTACGGACTGGAAAAAGTAAAAGACCGGATACTGGAATACCTGGCTGTATTAAAACTGAAAGCCGATATGAAATCGCCGATATTGTGCCTTTACGGTCCTCCGGGGGTCGGCAAAACCTCATTGGGAAAATCCGTTGCCAAAGCCATCGGCAGAGAATTTGTACGCATGTCATTGGGTGGTTTGCATGACGAATCTGAAATCCGGGGACACCGGAAAACGTACATCGGTGCTATGCCCGGCCGTATTATCCAAAGCATAAAAAAAGCCGGCACATCCAATCCCGTATTCATTCTGGATGAAATCGACAAAGTCGGTAATGATTTCCGGGGAGACCCGCAATCGGCCTTACTGGAAGTGCTCGATCCGGAGCAAAACACCAATTTCCATGATAACTTTCTGGACGTTGATTATGACTTGTCGAAGGTTATGTTTATTGCAACAGCCAATGATCTTTCGACAATCGCTCCGCCTTTACGCGACCGTATGGAAATTATAGAAGTCAGCGGTTATCTGATCGAAGAGAAAAGAGAAATTGCCAAACGCCATTTGATACCCAAGCAAATGGAAAATCATGGGATAAGTGAAAAAAATATAGAGATCCCGGATGATATAATCGATATGATCATCGACAAATACACCCGGGAATCCGGAGTACGAAGTCTGGATAAAATCATCGCCAAGATCATGCGGCAGATTGCCCGCAAGGTAGCGATGAACAAAAAGTTCCACATCGTTCTGGACGCCGATAAGCTAAAAGAATACCTCGGTTCTCCGATTTTTTCCAGAGAAGAATACCAGGGCAACGACCTTCCGGGAGTTGTCACAGGTTTGGCATGGACAGCCGTAGGCGGTGATATCCTGTTCATCGAATCAAGCTACAGCAAAGGGAAAGGACACCTGAGCCTAACGGGAAATCTGGGAGATGTAATGAAGGAATCGGCCACGCTGGCGCTCGAATACATCAAATCACATGCAGCCGAAATCGGACTGGATACAAACCTATTCGACGACCGGGATATCCACATCCACGTTCCTGCCGGAGCTGTCCCCAAAGACGGTCCTTCCGCCGGAGTCACCATGGTCACCTCCCTCGTATCTTCTCTGACAGGACGAAAAGTAAAAAAAGCCCTGGCCATGACGGGCGAAATAACATTGAGAGGCAAGGTGCTACCGGTAGGCGGTATCCGTGAGAAAATACTGGCAGCCAAACGTGCCGGTATCAAGGAAATCATCCTGTGCAGTGAGAACCGGAAAGACATCGAAGACATCAAGAAAGAATATCTGAAAGGTCTGAAATTCCACTACGTAGATACCATAGAAGAAGTGCTGAAATATGCATTATTGTAATAACAAAAGAAACGTGGCAAAAGCTGAGCTTTTGCCACGTTATTTTTTACCGGAAATCATGGTTTAGCCAATAACTTTCCGAAATTCATTTCCCCGTTTCCCAAAGCCACCGAAAGATCACCATCTGAAAATACAGGCAAACCCGAAACTGATATCCAACCAACGGAATTTCCATTTGTCCCGGGTAATCGTTTCGTCGGTCTCCAGGTCTGTCGCTTTCACACGCTTGTATTGCAAACTGCTGAAAGTAGCTTCGGCAGCCCAACGATCCGTAATCCGGATCCAGACACCCGGCTTCAATGTCGATGTCCACAGAAAATGTTTTCCGTCACTTCCTTCTTTCATATAACTGCGTCCCCAGCCCCAACCGGTTTCTGCGCGTAAAAAAGGACGTACCTGTCCTCCTCCGAAATCATAACGGATAAAAGGTACAATCTCTCCCGTATGCTGGCGTCCCCGCAAATCTTTCGTATATTCATACCCGACTCCGACACCGACAGCCAGGCCATTCCGGATAAAATAAGCCAAAGAGGGGGCAACTTTTATTGTGTACCCGGCCTTCTTCCGTTCCCCGTCCGGCATCAACACCCGTCCCCCATTCATATAATTAATTCGTCCTCCGATCACCCATTCCTGACTGTATTGGGCTTTAACCGCCGTCCCCGCAAGTAACAGTAAAATAAAAAAAGTCCATCTATTCATCGAGGCTTCGTGTTATTTTTTTGACTAACTTATATTTATTAAAAAACTCCCGCAAAATAACCCTCAATACGGTATAAGCAGGAATTGCCAAAATCATTCCGGGTACTCCCGCAATATTCCCAGCCATCAAGATCACCAGAAATATCTCCAACGGATGAGCATGCACACTATTTCCATAGATAAAAGGCTGGAAAACGACATTGTCTATCAATTGGGTGAAAAGCATTACAATGATCATGTATATCAACAAAGGCAATAAATCCGTATAAAAAGGCATATCGATATTCAAAACAATACCAACCGATACCCCGAAGATAATCCCGATCAACGGCCCGATATAAGGGACAACATTCAATATCCCGGAAATCAAACCGATCAAAATGGCATTGGGGAAACTGAATCCGATAAGCAACAAGCCCAGTGTATTTATCGTCATCACCCCGATCACTTCAACAATAATACCTACAAAGTAGCGGATTAATAAATTCTGTATCGAGTCTAAAGCATTCCGTCCTCCTTCTTCAAACCTAGAAGGCAATACAGCCAAAACCATCCCGCTAAAAAGCCGGCTGTCCTTTAAAAAGAAAAAAGAAATAAACGTAATGGAAAAAAGAGCCACACAAATACCGCTGATAGTGCCTGCCAAGGAATCGAAAATAGAACGGATTTTCGTGACACTGACCAATGAACTCAATCCTTCCGAAATGTACTCGCCCACATCCCTGTCCCGCTCGATAATTCCGTACTCCCGCAATACATTGCCGAAATCATTCACCGGCCCCGACAACTTACTCATCACTCCCTCGACACTGATCGTTCCCAAATTCTCAAATTCATGCGTGACAACAGGTATTACCGTTATGATAAACAAGACAAAAACCGTCCATAAAGCAAGTAATGTCAAACCGGCTTTTATTCCGTCATGCAATTCATGCCCGCGAATCCGAACCTTACCCAATAGGTTTACAATCGGTTTCCCCAAAAACGAAATCACTGCCGCAACCAATACATAAGCGATAATCGTCGAAAAATACCAGCAAAATAAACCGACACATATCAACCCGATAAATCCTAAAAAATATTTGCCGAAATTATTCATACTTACAATATTTGTAGAACAGTCAAAAATAAAGAAATATTGACATATAAAAAATTTATTTATTTCAAATTAAAAAAAATGGGAATATTGAAAAACATTCATATCTTTATTTCGTTTTTAACACTTTAGGCTATTACCATGTTAAAACGCATCTGGAACTTATATTATGATGGATTCCGTCATTTGCCGCGCTGGGCAAGAATTGTATGTGTAATCGTCATAGCCAAGCTACTGATCATGTTTATTGTATTCAAATTTAGCCTTATGCCGAACTATTTGAATACACATTATACTACGGATCAGGAAAAAAGTAATCATGTTTTTAAGGAACTAACAACAAAACCCTAAAATTATGCTATACGAAATCTCATCGGATTCTTTATTGGAATGGTCTCGTTGGCAATTTGCCATGACAGCCATTTACCATTACATGTTTGTACCTCTCACCCTCGGATTATCGTTTTTACTCGCCGTCATGGAAACCATGTGGGTACGTACCGGTAAAGAAGAGTGGTTAAATGCAACAAAATTCTGGATGAAGCTATTTGCCATCAACTTTGCCATCGGAATCGCCACGGGTTTGATACTGGAATTTCAGTTCGGCTCCAACTGGTCGAACTATTCCTGGTTTGTCGGAGATATTTTCGGCGCTCCGCTGGCTATAGAAGGATTATTTGCCTTTTTTCTGGAAGCAACCTTCTTTGCCGTCATGTTCTTCGGCTGGAATAAAGTCAGTAAAAAATTCCATCTGGTATCGACCTGGATGGTATTTCTCGGTTCCAATATTTCCGCCTTATGGATATTGGTAGCCAATGCCTGGATGCAAAATCCGGTAGGCACTGAATTTAATCCTTTAAGCGCCCGCAATGAAATGGCTGATTTCTGGGCCGTACTGTTCTCGCCGACAGCCATGAACAAATTTTTCCATACGGTCACATCAGCCTACACCCTTTCGGCTTGCTTTGTTGTCGGCGTAAGCGCCTGGTTTATTCTGAAAAAAAGGAATCTGGAGTTTGCCCGGAAAAGCATTCTACTCGGCTCGGTATTCGGTATATTCAGTATCCTGGTCACCATCTTCACCGGCGATACGACGGCACAAGACGTTACCCGTACACAGCCGATGAAACTGGCAGCCATGGAAGGTCTTAACGAAGGCGGTAAAGGTGTCGGTCTCACCGTAGTCGGCATTCTCTCGGCAGCTCCTTCATTGCCCAGTCCGAGAATGAAAACCGTCGAGTACGGATTTACGCTCCCCAAACTTCTCTCCCTGATGAGTTACAGAGATACGGAAGCCTTTGTGCCCGGTATCCGGAATATTTTGGACGGCTATACTTCCTATGAAGGTATTACGTATCCCTCTGTTGAACAACGTATGGCCAACGGCCGGAAAGCGATAGAGGCTTTAAAAAGCTATAAAAAAGCCGTACAGGACGACAACCAACAGGTAGCAGACAGTACACTTCGTGTCTTGAAAGAAAATTATTCCGATTTCGGATACGGCTATCTGGAATCACCCTACGATGCAATTCCTCCGGTTCCGCTGGTATTTTACAGCTTCCGTATCATGGTCGGTCTGGGAATGCTCTTTGTCGCTTTATTCATCCTGTCCTGGTGGTATGCCAAAAAACGAAAATTCGACAAATTTAAATTCATTCCGTACCTCGCCATAATTTGTGTTCCGCTGGCTTATATTGCTTCCCAATGCGGTTGGATCGTTGCGGAAGTCGGTCGCCAACCCTGGATCATACAGGATTTGATGCCCGTCAATGTCGCCATCACACGCATTGCCTCCGGTTGGGTCGTAACCACGTTCTGGATGTTTGCCATACTCTTCACCCTTCTGTTGATCGCAGAGATCGGTATTATGTTCTCTCAAATCAAGAAAGGCCCGAAAGAGACATTATAATTTATAAATCGATTTACGAACTAAAACATTCCGATTATGTCATTATATTTCTTACAACACTATTGGTGGATATTAATCTCCATTTTAGGGGGGGTACTGGTATTCCTGCTATTTGTACAAGGCGGACAAAGCTTACTATATACCTTGGGTAAAAACAAAGAAGAACGGGATCTGATCGTCAACAGTCTCGGTCACAAATGGGAACTTACGTTCACAACCCTTGTCGTATTCGGGGGAGCCTTTTTCGCCAGTTTCCCTCTGTTTTATTCAACAAGCTTCGGCGGCGCATACGGTGTATGGATGCTGATCCTTTTTTGCTTCGTACTCCAGGCCGTATCGTTTGAATACCGTAACAAACCGAGAAATTTCTTAGGCACCCGTACCTATGAAGTTTTCTTAATGGTCAATGGTTTTGCGGCCCCACTTCTACTGGGAGCTGCAGTAGCTACATTTTTTACCGGTTCTCCGTTTCGTCTGGGTATGATGCACGATGTAGAATGGACCACTCCCTGGCGGGGATTGGACGCTTTATTCGTCATCACCAACTATTTTCTGGCTTTGGCTGTATTTTTCCTGGCCCGGACACTGGCAGCCCTTTACTTTATCCTCACCGTCGACAACAAAGACATCCGGACCAGAAGCCATAAACAAGTACTTTACAACTCGCTTCCGTTTGTCCTTTTCTTCCTGTTGTTTTTAGGCTCCATCCTCATAGGCAAAGGATATGCCATTACTCCGGACGGAACAATAGCCCCCGTAGAATACAAATATTTTCAGAACCTGCTGGAAATGCCGTTAAACACAGTCATTCTTCTTATCGGAGTAATCGGAGTTTTATTCGGTATTATCCGGGCTATTCTGGTTCCACAGTGGAATAAAGGCATCTGGTTTGCCGGAGCCGGCACCGTATTGACTGTCGTCGGACTGTTCATCATTGCCGGATTCAACAACACGGCTTTCTATCCTTCATCCGTCGATCCGGATTCCTCACTGACAATCTATAATTCGTCGTCTTCACTTTACACCCTGAAAGCCATGTCATGGGTATCGCTGATCGTTCCCATTGTTATTGCTTACATCTGGTATGCATGGCGTTCCATGACACGCAAAGCGATGAATATAAAAGACCTGGAAGAATCAGACAATAAATATTAAACTCAGAAACGACACAGAAGCAAAAACTTCTGTGTCGTTTTTTATTCTGTCCGGGAAGCAACCGGAACACTCCCGTAAAATGTTCAAGATTCCGGATATTTACAATATATCCCCGATGATCCGGCGATAACCGGCATCGAGCTCCTGAAACAAATCCTTTTCCAAAATTGAAAACTCATCCCGGCTCCTCGTCAATACGATCTTACGGCCGCGAAGCAAATGTATGTAATCACAGATTCCCGTCAGAGACTGTAATATATGGGAGGTCAGCAGAATCGTCGTCCCTTGTCCTCTCAATCTGTCCAATATCAACATCAAAACTCTCGATGCTTCCATATCCAAACCGTTAAACGGTTCATCCAATATCAGAAGCGGTTTGTTTTGTTTCATTAGCCCCATCAAAGCCAGCTTCTGTTTCATTCCGGTAGAATAATTTTCAATCAATTCCTGCAAAGGCAAATTGAACAAGCGATTCCATTCCTCCTGATTGTAGCGGGGCAGATTCGCCGGGAACAAACTCAGATATTCAGTTCCTGTTATACGTGAATAAAAAAAATTCTCGGTTTCCAAAAAACCGATATCAGTCCGCTTCAACGGCAGCCCTTTCCACAATACAGTTCCGCTATCTTTTTTCTTTATCCCGAATAAAGCATTCAGGAAAGTTGTTTTGCCGGATCCGTTCAATCCGACAATTCCGTGCACACACCCGGCTTTCCAATTGACGGATAAATTTTCCAACACCTTGGTGTTGCCGTATGAAACCGATAATTCTTTAATCGAAAGCATAAAAATAGGTATCTAAATTCTTCAATGCACTATAATACAAAAATAAATTGGCAACAAACACGATACCCGCAAAAGGCAGCAGCAGCGACAATAAGCCCACGGCTGAAATAATCAACGAGCGGACAGTGCTATAAGTATTCGGACGATAATATGTATATTTCATCAATATTCCGAACACAAACAGATTCAAAGCGGCAAAATAAGCCGACAGCGTATATATCCAATAAGAATAATGTATAAATGCAATACAGCAAAAAGGCAACAAAGCCAATGCAAAATAACCGGTGTGCCGGATCAGTTTCCGATTCAAAAAAAGACTTGGAGTAAGAGCTGTAGCCTCCAGTACGTTACGCGGTTCATTTTCCAGATAAAAAGAAAGTACGAGCAACGTAAAAAAAACGAATGCAGCAATCGCTATTCCCCAAAAGAAGATTCCGCCCATCATTAAAAAAAGACACAGCCAAAGTGACAACACATTCTGCCGGATACCGCAACGCCATTCAAAACAAGTAACCGGCACAGGACGAAGAAAAACAGTGTATGTACAAACCGCTGTTGACAATGGCGGAACAAAAGCAATACCCAATAAAACCAGTATATAACACAACAAAGGAGTATACTCTTCATGAAAAAGCAAACAGCCGATGATAAAGCATGAATAGAAACAATATTCCCCGAAATAAAGCCACTGGGGCCGTGAAACCTGTTTATATAAAAACAAAAAATCTTTTCTTTTCCGGTGAAGCAATAAAAACAAAACAGCCGATACGGAAAGTATCCCCCAGTTATAAGGTTGAACGCCCATCTTTTGCCACAGGAACAAAAAGCCAAACGGCACAATAACACACCATACGAAAATGATACGAAACAGACCGATTTCACCCATCCAGCGCCAGATTTGCATAAGCCGGATCCATAGTAAACGGGGAAATACTCGGGTCTTCATCTTATATATGTATTGGAGAAAATAAATCTACAAAAAATCCCGCAGATTCCGGAGAATCCACAGATAAATTGTTTACCTGCAAAATCTGCGCAATCTGCGAGAAAATATACCTGTTCCGCTTATCGTTTTCTGACAGGCGTAATCACTACATTAAACGTATAATCGTCATAAGGCAATAAATAGGGTTCCAGCGGCCATGCGCCCCAGCTATTGATACATCCCAGTCCCATTTGTTTCAGATCAAACGACAAGGTTGTCAAATCCCGCGTTTTCAGATCACCCGAATGACGTTGGTGCTTACGGGTACCCTCATCAAGATCATCCTGCAGATAGGGTAACGCAGAAGCAGAGAACGGCACGTCGGAACGGATTTCCAATCCACGTCCGTCGATATCTGTCAACTTCCACCAGCGAATATCCGTCTTGGTGCCCGATTCCTGCGGACGTATATACGGATAGTACTGATCTTTCACCAACTGCCGGTAACGGCCGATATTCTCACTGAAATTCCGGTCACTGTAATTTTCTACCGGTCCGCGTCCGTAGTAATCAATACGGTCAAAGCCTCCCGGCATAACCACCTGCATACCGAAACGGAAAAGGTGAGGCATTTTTTCTTTACTCTTATCGACCTTCATATCCTGACAGATACGAATCTCTCCCTCGTAATTTATCTCATAAATCATCTTCAAGGCAGCAGACACTCCCGGCATTTCATAATCGACGGTAACAAGAGCATTCGTACCGTTCTGTTCGGCTTTGAAACCTTTGACTTTCATTTCCGGATTTTTCCAGCTCCGGAAACGATTTTGCAAATTCGCACCCATATCGTTATCTGTCGGAGCACGCCAGAAATTAGGCTGCAAACTATAACCGTATTCCAGCATTTCCAATCCGTTCATGGAAAGTCCGCGAATCCAGCCGTTACGTTTATCGAATGTCACCTGAGTTTCGCCAGTCGTCAATACAACATGTACCAGATCTTCATATATCTTCACAGCCTTATCGGATGCAGCAATAGAAGCATTAAAACCGGTATAAGGCTGAACCGACAGTTGGTCTTCAGCAACAACATAACCTGCTTGTAACAGTTGTTTGGCACGTTTCAATTTATACGACACATTCAGCAACAGTTCCTTTTCGGTACGAGGCAATTGATATCCCAAAGCCACCTGTTCCGTAGCTAAGGGCGCAACGTTCAACTGAGCCACAACACCGCTTTCAATTGCTTCTCCGTCTGCCAGCAACGTCCACTCCATGTAATAATCAGAGAGATCAATAAAGAAATTTTCATTGTAAACATTCACCAGGCCCTTTTGCAAATCAACCGGAGTCGTCCAAATAGATTGGTATACCTTTTTAACTTCATTCATATGGGGATTAGGTACACGGTCGGGACTGATCAAACCGTTACAGTTGAAATTGTTATCCGAGCCGTCATAAAGGTTAAAATCTCCACCGTACGTATAAATCATAGAACCGTCGCGGGAATAACCGCGCAATCCCTGATCTACATAATCCCAGATAAAACCACCCTGCAATTTCGGATATTTACGGATCAGGTCCCAATATTCTCTGAATCCCCCTTGTGAATTTCCCATCGCATGAGCATACTCGCATTGAATCAAAGGACGCGGATCATCACTTTTGGCAAATTTTTCCATCCAGTTCAGATCATCGTACATCGGACACATAATATCGGTGTGGGCTTTGCTCCCAGCCTGTTCATACTGTACGGCACGGCTCCCATCTCTTTCTTTGATCCATTTATAGCATGCTTCAAAATTAGGCCCGTCTCCGGCTTCATTTCCCAGCGACCAGAAAATAATGGAAGGATGATTTTTAAAAGCTTCCACCATCCGTTGATTTCTTTCCAGATGAGCTTTGGCATAAGCGGGATTTTTCGCCAGAGTTCTTTCCCCGTATCCCATTCCGTGCGATTCGATATTGGCTTCACAGACCAGATAAATACCGTACTCATCACACAGATTGTACCATTCCGGATCATCCGGATAATGACAGGTACGGATTGCATTCAAATTATTCTCTTTCATAACCTGAATATCCTGAATCATCCGTTCACGACTTACATAATACCCTGTCAACGGATCCATTTCATGACGGTCTGCTCCTTTAAACAACACCGGTTTACCGTTCACCCATATTTGTCCCAAATCTTTTTTCAACTCGATTTTCCGGAATCCGACACGTTGAGGGATAACCTCCAGTACCTTACCGGCAGCATTTTTTAAAGTAAACGTCAATGTATAAAGATTCGGTTCTTCGGCACTCCATTTAGCCGGATTACTTACTTCAATAAAAGTCCGGATATTTCCTTTAGCATCCGGCCGTACTTCTTTTTTACCGACCGTCGCCCCATTCATGTCCTTTAATTCCAACTCTACCGATCCGCCACCACGGGTAACATTGGCTACAACATCCAATTTTCCGTCCTTATAAGCAGCATCCAAATCGGGCGTAATAAAAATATCCTCGATATGCACCGGAGTCCTTGCGTACAGGTAAACGTCCCTGCCGATTCCCGATAAACGCCAAAAATCCTGATCTTCCAGATAACTACCGTCACACCAACGATAGACCTGCATAGCAATCAGATTCTTTCCCGGCTGCAAATATTTAGTGATATCAAACTCTGCCGCCATTTTACTATCCTCACTATACCCTACAAATTTACCGTTCACCCATACATACAGATTCGAAGTCGCAGAACCGACATGCAGATACACTTGCCTGCCTTTCCAATCGGCAGGTAAATCAATCGTTTTGCGATACGATCCGACATGATTATTTGCAGACTCCACCAGCGGCGGATTGCTACGAAACTGATTCGACCAGGCATACCCCACATTCTTATATAAAGGATCACCGTATCCGTTCACTTCCCATATACCCGGTACCGGGAAATCGACCCAACACTGATCCTCAAAACCGACCTGATAAAAATTAACCGGCTTCTCCGTTTCATTCTGCACCCAATTAAATTTCCACATGCCATTCAAAGACATAAAATTGGACGCTTTTTCTTTAATGCCTGCTTGCGCCGATTCAACAGAAGGATAGGCAAAATAAGCCGCCCTCATCGCCGCCCGGTTGATCGCATTCACCTCCGGATCCAGCCATTCCTTCTGACGTGCAAACGTTGCCATTGACAGAAGCACACATACAGATAAAAACAATTTTCTCATAGACAATTTATTTTAGTGTAAAATATTTTACAAAGTGTGTTCAAAAATAACAAATAAAATGAATTTAAACGCAGAATTATGCTCTAAAAAAGCAGAAATAAGAACGATTCGCCCGCAAAAAGCCTTAAAAGGGCTAATTTTCAATTTCAAAAAGACAAAAAAATAACATTTAAGAGAATAGGTTAGAGTATCAAAAACAAAAGGACCTGCAGTACTGTTAAAAACAAAAACAACTGCAGGTCCTTCAATACATTACGAATAACCGGATTCAATTATTCAGCAAAACACGCATGCAACTGAAAATTTATCTGCATCGTAAATCAAAAATTATTCCATATAGCTGGAATTGTCCCAGCAATGCGTACACAATTGCTCCTTAGGCAAACCGATAGCCTGTACCAAATCGTCCAATCGCTGGAATTGTAACGAATCAAGCTGCAAATGCTGACACATCACTTTTACCATTTCCTTGTACTTATCTGAATCGGGGTCGGAATACGGTTTCAAAACTTCTTCCGTCAACTCGGAAGTACCTTCCAAATCACGTATCACCCGGCGGGCAAACAAATCGAATGTTGAACGCGATGTCGAAAAATTCAGAAAACAGCACGGATAGATCAACGGAGGACAAGCAATACGGATATGTACCTCTTTCACCCCGCACTCCCGTAACTTCACTACATTGTCTTTCAATTGTGTCCCCCTGACAATCGAATCATCCAGAAAGACAATACGGGCTCCCCGCGTAAAGGCTTCATTCGGCAAAAGCTTCATCTTCGCTACCAAATCACGCATACTCTGATTTTGAGGCATAAAACTACGCGGCCATGTAGGAGTATACTTTACAAAAGGTCTTTTATAAGGAATTCCTTTGGCATTCGAATAACCGATCGCATGTCCGACCCCCGAGTCCGGGATTCCGGCAGCAAAATCCGCTTTCAGCTCATCCCTCATAGCCATTGCAGCCCCACAACGATAACGGGCATCTTCCACATTTATACCCTCATAATAAGCCGACGGATAACCGTAATACACCCAAAGAAAAGAACAAATTTGTTTCCGGCAACCGGCAGTGATGATCGGAGTAACGCCGTCTTTCGAAATCCGGACAGCCTCTCCGGGGCCCAGATCCCGCACAATCGAATACCCCAGGTTGGTAAACGAAGAACTTTCACTGGCTACAACATAGCCGAATTCGTTTTTACCGATAATCACCGGTGTACGTCCGAATTTATCCCGGGCAGCATAAATACAACTATCCGTTAATATTAAAAAAGAACAAGACCCCTTGACTGCATTATGTACGATCTCAATCCCTTCTTTAAAAGTTTCCCCTTTATTAATCAATATGCTCACCACCTCAGTCGGATTGATCGACGATCCGGATAACTCCGCAAAATGAATCTTTTCAGCCAGCAATTTTTCCGCAATCTCGTCTATATTATCGATCCGCCCCACCGTCACAACCGAAAAACGTCCCAAATGCGAAGTCACGGTTATCGGCTGGGATTCCAAATCACTGATTACCCCTATTCCCAAATAAGAATCCTTGAATCTTTCCAATTCCGGTTCGAACTTATTTCTGAAATAAGCACTTTCTATACTATGGATGGAACGAACAAAATCCTGTCCGTTATAAAAAGCCATACCTGCTTTTTTAGTACCGAGATGAGAATGATAATCCGTACCATAGAAAACATCGGCAACACACTCTTTGCGTGACACGCAGCCAAAAAATCCGCTCATAAATACTTTTTTAATGATCCGCGGCAAAAATACAACAAATCCGATACAATAAAAATAGCATTAATTCAGTCTTTTCATTTTATTTTTTAAAATCTTCCACTATATTTGTGGGTATAAAATAAAAAAATTTATGAATACAGTGTTAATGATCGGTACGACTCAACTCGTCGTTATTGTGCTGGTGGTATTATTACTTTTTGGTGGTAAAAAGATTCCGGAATTGATGAAAGGGCTTGGCAAAGGTGTCAAAAGTTTCAAAGATGGCATGAACGGCCTCGATGAAGAAAACAAAAATGACAACAAAAATAATACCGAGAAAGAGAAATAATCAGCAGTGGAAAACCCGATGGAGGAGGAAAAAGAACAGAACATGACTTTCTGGGATCATCTGGATGAACTCAGAAAAGTCATTTTTCGTATTGCTATTGCCGTTGTATCAGTTGCTGTTATTGCTTTCGTCAACAAACAACTGCTTTTCGATATCATACTGGCTCCCCACCGCTCCGACTTCATTACCTACAGGGCCTTATGCCAATTGGGCCAGCTATTGCATATACCGTCCATCTGTCCGGAAGATTTTCATGTAGAATTAATTAATATACAACTATCTTCCCAGTTCGTGGTTCATTTAAGTGCAGCCTTCTATGCCGGCCTGGTCATCACGTCGCCCTATATTATTTATCAATTATTCAGCTTTGTCAAGCCTGCATTATATGAAAAAGAGAGAAAATATTCAACATTGACGCTCATTGTTGCATTCATCCTGTTTTTCTGCGGCATTCTATTAAATTATTATGCAGTGTTCCCCCTTTCATTCCGGTTTCTGGGGACCTACCAGGTAAGCGAAATCGTCGCCAACAAAATTACACTGTCATCTTACATGTCTACATTTACAACACTGTCGATTGCTATGGGTGCCGTATTCGAAATTCCGGTTTTGGCTTTCTTTTTCGCTAAAATCGGACTTGTCACCCCCAAACATCTGAAAAAATACCGGCGGCATGCTCTCGTCATCATATTGATTGTTGCAGCAATTATTACCCCTCCCGACCTCTTCAGTCTTTTCCTTTTAGGCATACCGATGTATATGCTTTATGAACTAAGCATCTGGGTGGTACAAAAAGTCACCAAAGATAAAACGGCCTGAGTGACAAAGCCGATAACAAATTATAGATTGTAAATTGTAAATTGCCTGACAACTGATCTGTTATCAAATTCTTTTAATCTAAAATCGTAAATCTAAAATTTTCTTTAGTGTTGGTTTGTGAGTATAATCTAAAATCGTAAATCATAAATCATAAATCATAAATTTATACGTTTCCGAACAATCTGTTTCGTTTTTGAATTTACGGTTTTCAACGGTTTTTCTCGTATCTTTGTCTTCTCATCAGCATCAGTTTGAAGTATGAAAATGTGTATAGCAGAAAAGCCGAGTGTCGCGAAAGAAATTGCCCATGTGATCGGAGCCACCGTTCGCCGGAACGGGTATATGGAAGGGAACGGGTATTGTGTTACCTGGACATTCGGACATTTATGCAGTTTGCAGGAGCCTAACGAATACACAGAAAAATGGAAACAATGGAACCTGAGTGTTCTCCCCATGATCCCCTCTAAATTCCGGATCAAGCTTATCGACGACGAGGGCATCAAAAAGCAATTTGCCATCATAGAAGAACTCGTCTCAAAAGCCGAAATGGTCATCAACTGCGGAGATGCCGGCCAAGAAGGAGAATTGATTCAACGCTGGGTGTTGACAAAAGCCAAATGCAACGTCCCGGTGAAACGCCTGTGGATATCGTCACTGACAGAGGAAGCCATCCGGGAAGGCTTCGATAAGCTGATGGAGTCAAAAGATTTCGATACGTTATATGCAGCAGGGTCGGCACGGGCAATCGGCGATTGGCTACTCGGAATGAATGCAACCCGGGCATATACCTTAAAATACGGTAACGGAAAAAACGTTCTTTCGATCGGGCGGGTACAGACTCCGACCCTCGCGCTTGTCGTCGAAAGACAAAAAAACATTGAAAATTTCAAGCCCGAAACGTATTGGGAAATCCGGACCGACTACCGGGGAGGCTTATTTTCCTATACCCGCGGCCGCTTTAATACAAAAGCCGAAGCCGAAGCTTTACTGGAAAAAATCCAGACACAAGAATTGGAAATTCTCAGCATCGAACGTAAAAAAGCGATGGAAAGTCCTCCGAAACTATTCGACCTGACCTTGCTGCAGGTGGAATGCAACCGGAAATATGCATTTACAGCCGACAATACGCTGAAAATCATCCAATCGCTTTACGAAAAAAAGCTGACCACCTATCCGCGTGTAGATACAAACTTCCTGCCCAATGACCAATATGCAAAAGTCCCGGGTATTTTGAAAGGATTAAAGCCTTACGAAAACTTGGTGCAACCGATTTTAACAGGTGGTAAAATCAAAAAATCGTCTAAAGTATTCAACGATAAAAAAATTACGGACCACCACGCCATCATTCCGACCGGCGTATTCAGTTACGATATGAGTCCGGACGAAAAAAGAGTCTATGACCTCGTCGCCCGGCGTTTTATCGCAGCCTTTTACCCCGATTGTGAGATTGCCAACACAACAGTTATGGCAAAAATCGGTGAAGAGGAATTCAAAGCTACCGGGAAACAAATCATCGATCCGGCCTGGCGTGTTGTTTTCGGCGTAAATACAGATAAACAGAACGACGAGAATGTACTCCCGGTATACGAAAAAGGAGAACACGGCCCGCATACCCCCGAAATTCTGGAAAAAGAAACCCAACCGCCCAAATATTATACGGAAGCGGATTTATTACGTGCAATGGAAACTGCCGGCAAACAAGTCGAAGACGAAGAATTGCGCGATTTGATGAAAGAAAACGGCATCGGACGTCCGTCTACCCGGGCCGGCATTATTGAAACATTACAAAAACGGCACTATATCCGTAAAGATAAAAAACGCCTCCTGGCAACGCCGACAGGTATAGAACTGATCGATACGATACAAAACGATTTATTGAAATCGGCCGAACTGACAGGGCAATGGGAGAAAAAACTCCGGATGATTGAAGACGGCAAATACGAAGTCAATGGCTTTATGGAAGAACTCAAAGTCATGGTAAACGAAATCGTCCACCGGGTGAAATATGCCAGCGCAAAAACCATAACCGTAGTTCCGGAAGAAGAAGAAAAGAAAAAAACGACAGAGAAGAAAAAACGGACAGCTTCTACGGCAACCCCCGCTCCCGTACTGATCTGTCCCAAATGCGGACAAGGCAGCGTAGTAAAAGGGAAAACGGCTTGGGGATGTACCCTCTACCGAAAATCCTGTGATTTTTTAATCCCACTGTCCATACACGAAAAAAAGCTGACGCAAAAACAAATAGATACCTTGATACAAAAAGGCAAAACGGGAACAATCAACGGTTTTAAAGACGAAGCCGGAAACAGTTTCAACGGCATATTAAAACTGGACTCCAATTATCAGCTATACGTAGAACGCCCTAAAAACTGAATTGCAAACGGCCTTGAATAAAATTAACGGACTCTTTCCCGTTTACGGCGTATTTATCCGTAACCATATAAGTATAATTCAGGCGGACAGCCACATATTTATTGATAAAATAATTCGCGCCTAAAGTAATATCCTGCTCTTTTCCTCCCATTATTTCCGCCTTCCGGTCATTCATACTGGTAACATTATACCTGAACAGCAGTTCGAGATTGGAAGCAGCCGGATTATCTACCCATCCCTGTGCCCGGTTATAGGTGTATTTCCGGTCGCCCAACAACAGGTATCCGACCTGTACATATCCTCCTTTACCCGTATAATCAGGGGCACCTGCCCGATTTACATGAGCCACCAGACACTCGCTTTGCAAATACGCTCCTTTATAAAGTAATATCACATCCGTTCCCCAACGCCACTGATTTATCATATCCGTTACCGAGGCCCGAAGGAACTGATTTTCATCTTTCTTCAATACGTTTGTCGGCGCCCCGGCTTTGTATATCAATTCCTGCCTTTCCGCTTTATCATGTTCGCTAAAACGGGCAGACAACCCGATATGTAACAACTTATCTTCATCGAAAACCGGACGTCCGACCCATTTTCCGACAAGCGTATATCCCTCATTCAAACCTTTATTATTATCGACATCACTATCGCTGAAAATTCCCCCGGCTACCGTCCAGCGAAGCTTATCATACATATAGCTGAAACCGATCTTCCGCCTGTCACCGAAAGTACTGTTTGTCACCGACATATTCATCAAACGGTAGGTTGTCGTCGCAACACGGTTCTCTATTCCGAAAAGTTCAAAATAATGTCCGGCTCTCAAGGTATGAGCCCCCTGATGATAAGCAACATAAACATCTTTCAAAGAAACTTTACTTTCTGAAAAACCGATTTCTACCCGTCCCTGCCAATTAGTTAAAAAGCGCATCACGACCCCCAATCGCAAATCATTTATAACCACACCGTTTCCCATTTCCGTCGAATCACTGAAAAATGCCCCACCGTCAAATAAAGCCCGGCCGATCACCCGCCATTCGAAATCTTCTTTCTCCGATTTTACAAATCCCTGGGTTTTCCCCGACAACGGTAATAAAAAACAAATGATAAAAAATAAACAAACTTTTTTACTCATACACTTATCGATTGGTTTCCGATATATTCATAAATTATTCCTGCTTCAGCCCCTGCATTTTAATCGTAAATCCAGAATAAACGACAATTCCGGTTACTTTTCAACCATCGCATTTGCTTTTTCCACAGCTTCCTGGATATTGCTGCAAATATTTTCCTCTCCGATTTTACCCGACAATTCCGATTTCATAAGTACCTTATGTACTTCTTCATTCACACCTGAAAGGACAATCCGTATTTTTTCCTTTTCTGCCAAACGATACAAACTTTCCAAATTATGCAATCCGGTCGTATCCATAAAGGGTACTTTACGCATACGGATAATCCGGACTTTAGGCTTATCTCCCAATATCTTCATACACTCGTCAAACTTATTGGCGATTCCGAAAAAGAACGGTCCGTCTATCTCATAAACTTCCACCCCTTTTTTCAAATTCAGCTTTTCTTCCTCATGCAATATTTCACCTTCCGAAGAAAGGTCAAGACGATCTTTCACGACAGACACTTTCGTCGTTTCACTCATCCGTTTCATAAACAGCAACATCGCCAGCAACAATCCGACCTCAATAGCAATTGTAAGGTCAAAAATGACGGTCAAAAAGAAAGTGGTCAATAAAACGGCTACATCCGATTTTGAATTTTTAAGCAAAGAACGAAATGTCCGCCATTCGCTCATATTATAGGAAACAATAACCAATACCCCGGCCAGACAAGCCATCGGAATATGCTTTGTCAAAGGACCTAAAAACAACAATATCAATAACAAAACGACCGCATGTATAATTCCGGCCACCGGAGTACGCCCTCCGTTGTTAATATTCGTCATCGTCCGCGCAATAGCCCCGGTTGCCGGGATACCGCCGAAAAAGGGCACAATCAGATTGGCAGCCCCCTGGGCTATCAACTCCGTATTCGAATTATGCTTGTCCCCGGTCACACCGTCAGCTACCGTAGCCGATAATAAAGATTCGATAGCCCCTAAAATAGCAATCGTAAAAGCTGCAGGAAAAAGCAAATGGAGCGTTTCCATATTTACAGAAAGCATCGTCGGCTGAGGTAAAGACGCATTGATTTCAAACCGATCCCCAATCGTTTCTATTCCTGTCATCCCCGCATATTTCTTCAACACATAAACGGCAGCCGTCATCACAATAATAGCCACCAGAGAGCCCGGCACTTTTTTCGATAATTTCGGTGTCAGGACAATCAAAAGAATACTGCCGATACCAACCACCATCGACCCGATATTGATCGTAGACACATACTCAAAATAAGCTCCCCACTTGGATAAAAAATCAGCCGGAACAGCCGTCATCTCCAGACCGAATAAATCTTTTATCTGTGTCGTAAAAATCGTCAAAGCAATACCGCTGGTAAATCCGACAATGATCGGATAGGGAATAAATTTGATCACGGTCCCTAACTTCAACGCCCCCATCAGCAACAACATAATACCTGCCAGAACGGTAGCAATAGCCAATCCTTCAAAACCGAATTGCTGGATAATACCGTATACCACGACAATAAAAGCCCCTGTCGGTCCCCCGATCTGCACCGTACTTCCTCCCAAAAAGGAAATGATAAACCCGGCAATAATAGCTGTTATCAATCCCTGCTCGGGACTTACCCCGGAAGCAATACCAAAAGCAATAGCCAACGGTAAAGCCACAATACCTACAATAATACCGGCCATCAAGTCGGTGAAAAATTTTTTCCCTGAATAATTCTTCAATGTCAGAAAGAATACAGGCTGAAAATCAAATTTATTTTTCATATCAGACAATTGATCCTAAGCATCCCATACCGGGATATAAGTAAATGAGTGGCAAAATTATATAAAAAATCATAATCTCATAAATTTATCCGGGCTCTCTTTTCCTTTCCGATGTGTTAGTTACCTTTGTAAAAAATTTATCCTATGGAAAAACAAATCGTTGAAAACACCCTGAAAGCTCTACAAACCAATAACTTTGACGTCTATCGTGCAGAAAATACACAAGCCGCCCGGAACATCTTCTTTTCTGAAATTTTCGGCAAATTATGTCCGGCAACGGTTAGCTGGGGAGATTCCGAAACCATGAAAGCCTGTCATATTCTGGAAGAACTTGAAAAAAATACAGAAATTGCCTTAATCCATACATTCGGAAAACACATGAGCAGGGCACAAAAAATATATCAGCGCCGTCAGGCTTTGCAAGCCGATTTATTTCTTGCCGGCACCAATGCCCTGACTCAGAAAGGCCAGCTTGTAAATCTCGATATGATCGGAAACCGTGTAGCAGGCATTACCTTCGGGCCGAAAAATGTCGTACTTTTCATCGGGATTAACAAAATCGTTCCCGATCTGGAATCCGCCATGCAAAGAATCCGGACCTGGGCCGCACCACAGAATATACTCCGTCATGAAGGCTTTAATACTCCCTGCCGGAAAACCGGAACGTGTATGGATTGCCGTAGCCCTCACCGGATATGCAATACCTGGACCATCACTGAAAAATCGTGGCCGGCCGGAAGAATAAAAATTATATTGATTGACGAAGAACTGGGCATTTAACCGAAAATCAAATCCCCCCAATTATTGTAAAACCGGAACGGTCAAAAACCATCTCCATCTTACAGATTACATTATAACATGAAAATCAAAGGGAATTGGAAAGAGTTATTACCCGATAACCGCACGGCCTTATCACAAATCTGGGTATCCTTAAAAACCCGGAACTTCAGATTGTACTTTTACGGCATGTGTGTTTCCCTGATCGGTACCTGGATGCAACAAATCGCTATGAGCTGGCTGGTTTACAAACTAACCGGCTCTGTATTCCTGCTTGCTACGATCACGTTCATGGCGCAAATTCCCATATTACTGGCAACACCGTTTATGAGCGTTCTGACCGACCGCTTTAACCGACGGAATATACTTTTATTCACCCAATCCCTATCGGCCCTTCAGGCACTGATATTGGCTGCACTCACCCTCAGCGGACAAACAGAGGTATGGCATCTGATGGTTTTGAGCCTGCTCATCGGTTTGATTAATGCTCTTGATAATCCGACCCGCCAGGCTTTTTATCCCAGTCTGGTTGCTCCGGATCATCTGGGAAATGCCATCGCTCTAAACTCCGCTGTTATTAACGGGTCCCGGCTTATCGGCCCGGCCATCGGAGGAGTACTCATCAATCTCTTGGGAGAAGGTATTTGCTTCCTGGCAAACGGTATCAGCTATCTGGGAGTTATCATAGCCTTACTTTTTATGCACCTGGCCCCACAAGGAAAAAAGAAGCTAAGATCAGCCATTTCCACAGATTTAAAAGAAGGCTTCCATTATGTGACCAGTAATATTCCTATCCGTACCTTACTCCTGATGATGACGGCAATCAGCTTTTTCGGACTCCCCTTGGTCACCTTTATCCCGGCATACGTAAAAGACATTCTTTCAGGAGACAGTCAGATGTTAGGACTATTACTTTCCTGTATCGGAATCGGCTCTTTCAGTGCTGCCATATTTCTGGCTGCCCGGAAAAGCGTCGTAGGGCTGGGCAAGGTCGTCACCCTGGCAGCCATTATACTCGGCATCGCCCTTACCTTCTTATCCTTTATTTCCACACCCTGGCTGGCCACCCTTGTCTGTATACCTGCCGGATTTTCCATCATTCTCACTGTCGCCTCCATCAATACGCTTCTGCAAACCCTTTCCGACGAAGATAAACGAGGCCGTGTCATGGGTTATCTGGCCATGACATTTACCGGAATATCCCCCATCGGAAGTATGGCACTCGGTTACATTGAAAAATACACCGGTTTGGAAAATATTATCCTTATCTCCGGAATTTTTTGCATACTGTCGAGTATGATTTTTGAACATTATCGTCCGCTCGTCCGGAAACATGCCCGCCCCGTATACATAAAAAAAGGCATCATTCAGGAGATTGCCGTCGGAATCAACCGGTCCGAAAAATTTTAAAAAAATCTCCCCAAGAAACCCCAAAAGGGAAAATACCGTATACCCCAAGGGATCAAAAACGACCTCGATTTACAATGTCAGATCAGAATGGAAGGTTTAATCGTTGACATTATAGCTTCTGATACATATGCCAGTCAGCGGCTAAACCTTTAACTACATCAAAATCGATCCTTAAAGCTTCCATGAGCTTTAAGGACTTTAAAGACATCAACCAATAAAACAGTAACAATGAAAACAGTATTACACAAAGCCAATACACGCGGACATTTCGATCACGGTTGGCTACGTACATCACACACATTCAGTTTTGCAGACTATTATAATCCCCAACGCGTCAACTTCGGAGCACTACGCGTATTAAACGATGATTCCATCGATCCGGGCACAGGCTTCGACTTCCATCCTCATAAAAACATGGAAATCGTATCCATACCTTTAAGCGGAGCATTAAAGCACGGGGACAATATGGGAAATGAAACCGTACTTCACCAGGGTGAAATACAGGTTATGAGTGCCGGCACGGGTGTCGTACACAGTGAGCACAACGCGAGTGCAGACAAAAAAACCGATTTCTTACAAATCTGGGTTATTCCGGACCGGATGAACGTCACCCCACGTTACGAAACCGCCCGTATCAGTAATCTCATTCGCCGCAACGAAATCACAACCATCGTATCTCCTTACCCCGGCACTGACCGGGGATTATGGATTTACCAACAAGCCTGGTTCTCCATCGGCGAGCTGACGAAAGGCAGCGACCACATTTATCATTTCCGGTCGCCCCACAGCTTCGGAGTCTATATCTTCGTCATCGAAGGTACTGTCGTCGTCGAAGGACAAGAACTACAACGTCGTGACGGACAAGGTATTTACGATACGCAAACCTTCGGTATCAAAATCAAAGAAGACGCTAAAGTCCTCTTTATTGAAGTCCCTGCAGTAGAGTAAAAAACACGGAGTTCAGTTTTCTGAACTCCGTACTTATCTCAACCCGCAACATCTAATTTAAAATATAAGGGAGTGTAAACCAGAAACGAGAGCCTTTCCCCTCTTCCGATTCGACCCCGATCTTTCCATGAAGACGCTCGATAATACTCCGGCAAATCGACAAGCCCAAGCCGGTTCCCTGTACGAAGTCATCCAGCTTAACGAAACGTTCGAATATATCGTCAAGCTTTTCCCGGGGGATTCCAATACCGGAATCCTGTACATAAACCAGTAGCTCTTTATCTTCCAGCAACTCATAACCGATTTTAATGAAGCCTTCAGAAGTAAATTTGATGGCATTCGTTACAAAATTACCGATTACCTGACGAATCCGATATGCATCGGAAAATATATGGTATTCCGGTAAATCCGAATCAAAGGTAAACTCTACCTCCTTACCGACCTTCATACTCAAAGATTGCCGGATGTCCTGACAAACTTCATATATATTTACATCCGTATAATTAATATCGACACTTCCGGATTCTATTTTCGACAAATCCAGAACATCTGAAATCAACTGCAACAAACACTCGTTATTCTTTTGAACAATACTCACGTATTGCTTACGTTCTTCCACATCTTCCGTTTCCAACAATAAACTGGAAAACCCGACAATAGCATTCAACGGAGTCCGGATTTCATGACTCATATTAGCAAGAAATGCAGACTTCAACCGATCCATCGTTTCAGCCTTATTTTTCGCTTCAATTAACTTTAACTCCGTCTCTTTTTGCTCCGTCACATCGTAATTCACGCCGACAATCTCCACCTCCCCTTCTTTCGGCCGGTATACCGTTACCATCGTATTCACCCGAAGCCAACGCCACCCGTCTGCAGTTCCGGGTTTACGTACACGAATTTCAGCCTTATAGCTTTTCTGTTTTCCGGCAATGGCATTTTCATAAAATTGAAAAATATATTTCCGGTCATCCGGATGAATGTAGTCATAATTAGAAAGAATATCCTTCAACTCTTTGTCAGATTCTTCTCCTATATTCTTATACCACTGTTGAATAGCGTACCCTTTTTTCGTAATCAGATTGACTTTGACATAACCTATTTTGGCATAATCCGAAATCAGAAGAAAATAATTTTCAAAATCATGAATGCGGGTAATAGCATCGTGCTCTTTCGTATTATCGATATTAATCAGAAGATAATGGATAAAATTACCCTGTGCATCATACAAAGGACTAATCTTTGAATACAAATCGATTTTACCTTTGCGGACACTGGAATAATACCTTTCTCCTTCCACATTCTTAAAAGAATAAGAGAGCCGGAAATCGACCGGTTCATTATTACGTACCTGTTTTTTTATACTGACCGGGACATTCGGATTGGCAAAAAAATTCAAACCGAGTGCAGATTCCCGGGAAACACCGAATATTTCCAGATCCTTATGATTCAAATCAATCAGACAGCCATCCTTATCATATATCTCGATTCCTATCGGACAACTGTCGAAAATATTTTTAAACATCCGCTGACTACGCTCGATAACCTTATCTGCCTCGATAGCTGCCGTAATATCCAGCAGCAACATAACCACTTCGTCCATTTCCGGAGAATAAAGAATACCATGGCAATACTTTCCGGAAGCCGGATAATACAAATCGATTTCCCTGTGTTTATTTTCCTTACAAAGTTGTACCAACATCTCCGTATTTATTCCATCTCCCAGTTCGAGGGTCGAAACCTGCCGCCCGATATAATCCTGCAACGGTTTACCCGTAAACTTAGCCCCCAATTCGTTAACATCCGTCAAACGACAATCGAACGTGTCATTCTCCTTATCTTTTACAAAACTTATCCGAAGATATCCCATCGGAATATGGGTATACAGATTGTGCAGGAAACGCCGTTCATAGATAGCGTTATCCTTGGCTTTACGAAGCTCGATACAAATAGAAATGATATTGGCCAAAGAAGTAAACCAATGATAATCCTGCCGGCTCCATTGACGGGATCCGGTAACGACATCGATACCGATGTATCCCCAGGTTTGCTCTCCGCTGACCAAAGGGACGACCATCAAAGAATTAATTCCCTGATCGACTAAAATGCGTATTTCCTCCTCTGTTACCTCCGGCGGGAAATCAGCCATCGTATTAAGTACAATAGGCCGTAGTTCTGCCATCTGGCGATTCCACCACGGTGTCATATCCGTACTCAAATTCTGTAGCAAATGCATCTGAGGCGCTACGTTACCATTAACGACCTCATATGTATTCCGCTGGATATGCCTGGCGTTGTCATACTCGAAAATATACGCCCGTCCCCCTTGAAATTGCTTCAATATAGCTGCAAGAGTCGAATTAATGACTTCATCGATCTCCCCGTTTCGTAAAAAATCGAGCAAATAGCGGGAAATCGCGTTTTGCTGATACAGCAAATTATTTATACGCTCAGATTCCATACCTGCCGGCCCACCCTTTTCAAGCGATTCGATTCTCTGTATATAGCCGAGTACGCTCTTCTGATTTTCCTGTTTACCGGCACAACTGTCAAGGTATAAATGCAACCATACATTTCCGGAAGGCGTTTTTACAGGAAATTTCACATCCAATACAGCTCCGCATAAAAGAAAACCGAATTCCTGGGAAACCTGTTCCTGATAATCTTCCCTGACCTTTTCAATAAAGCCGGAGGAAGGAAGCCATTCCCCGGACAGTCCCAACAAAGCAACCAGCTCCTTAGAAAACAACCATACATTCTTTTCCAACTCAAATTCACACCAACTAATTCCGGCCAATGAAACGATTTTCCGGAGACGTATTGTTTCATCCATTAATTCTCTCGACATTATTTAGCTATTTCTTTGAACAAAGATAGTTTTTTACAACAACCGAAACAATATAACAAAAAAAACAGTTGCCCGTTATCCGGGCAACTGTTCATATTGATAAATCGGCAACCTTATTATTTCTTTGCCAACTCAAGAAGGATATCCATAACCTGAATAGCACTCTTGGATACTTTCGTACCGGGTCCGAAAACGGCAATAGCGCCGGCATCAAACAAGAATTGATAATCCTGGTGAGGAATAACACCTCCGACATATACCAGAATGTCTTCACGTCCCAGTTTTTTCAATTCTGCAATAACAGCGGGTACCAGCGTCTTGTGTCCGGCAGCCAAAGAAGAAACACCGATGACATGCACGTCATTTTCGACAGCTTGTTTGGCAGTTTCTTCCGGAGTCTGGAACAACGGTCCCATATCTACGTCAAATCCCATATCGGCATAACCGGTAGCTACAACTTTAGCACCGCGGTCATGACCGTCCTGACCCATTTTTGCAATCATGATACGCGGACGACGTCCCGTCAATTCTGCAAACTCATCAGTCAATTCTTTCGCCTTTCTGAAGTCATCATCTTCGTTGGCAACACTTGAATATACTCCGCTCACGGTTCTGATTACTGCTTTATAACGTCCGACAACTTTTTCACATGCATAAGAAATTTCACCCAAAGAAGCACGCTTCTTAGCTGCATCTACTGCCAATTCGAGCAAATTACCTTTACCCGTTTCCACACATTTGGTAATAGCCTCCAGAGCAGCTTCTACCTCAGCCTGATTCCGGTTAGCCTTCAATTCTTTCAAACGGGCAATCTGTGCCTCACGTACGGCAGTATTGTCGATCTCCAGAATATCAATCGGGTCCTCTTTATCCAAACGGTATTTATTCGTTCCGACAATCGTCTGCTCACCGCTATCGATGCGGGCTTGCGTACGGGCAGCAGCTTCCTCGATACGTAATTTCGGAATTCCGGATTCGATCGCTTTTGCCATACCTCCCAGTTTTTCAACTTCCTCGATATGTGCCCAGGCTTTCTCTACCAACTCCTGAGTCAGGCTTTCCACATAATAAGAACCGGCCCACGGATCAACAGCCTTACAAATGGTAGATTCTTCCTGAATATAAATCTGGGTATTACGGGCAATACGTGCCGAAAAATCAGTCGGCAAAGCTATCGCCTCATCCAAAGCATTGGTATGCAGGGATTGGGTATGTCCCAAAGCAGCTCCCATAGCCTCGATACAGGTACGTCCTACGTTATTGAACGGATCTTGTTCTGTTAACGACCAGCCTGAAGTCTGTGAGTGGGTACGCAGAGCCAATGATTTCGGGTTCTTCGGATTGAATTGTTTGACAATCTTAGCCCACAATAAACGACCGGCACGCATTTTGGCAATCTCCATAAAATGGTTCATACCGATAGCCCAGAAAAATGACAAACGCGGAGCAAAAGCATCGATGTCCATTCCGGCATTTACTCCGGCACGCAAATATTCCAATCCGTCTGCCAAAGTATAAGCCAATTCAATGTCGGCAGTAGCACCTGCTTCCTGCATATGGTAACCGGAGATTGAAATTGAGTTGAATTTCGGCATATTTTTGGACGTATACTCGAAAATATCGGCAATAATTTTCATCGAAAATTTAGGCGGATAAATATAAGTATTACGCACCATAAATTCTTTCAAAATATCATTCTGGATCGTACCGGACAACTGATCCAGCGTAGCTCCCTGCTCCAGTCCGGCAACAATGTAAAATGCCAATACGGGCAGCACGGCACCGTTCATTGTCATAGATACAGACATTTTATCCAACGGTATCTGGTCGAACAAAATTTTCATATCCATGATCGAATCGACAGCAACCCCGGCCTTACCGACATCCCCGATTACACGCGGGTGATCGGAGTCATAGCCACGGTGTGTAGCTAAGTCGAATGCCACAGACAATCCCTTCTGACCGGCAGCCAGATTACGACGATAGAAAGCATTGGATTCTTCTGCCGTAGAGAATCCGGCATACTGACGAATTGTCCAGGGTTTCAGCGGATACATAGCTGAATACGGTCCACGCAGATAAGGAGGAATACCGGATACATAATCCAGATGCTCCATTCCCTTCAAATCTTCTGCAGTATATACCGGTTTCACCGGTATCAATTCCGGTGTCGTCCAGTTTTTAGCGATATGGTTGGCTTTTTCCCATTCCGCAGCATTGGCGGTAGCCTTTTCGGTCGCTTTAATATTTATATCTTTAAAATTCGGTTTCATCGTTTTTTGATTTATGATTTACGATTTATGATTTACGATTACAAGGCCGTTTCACCTCCATCGAAATCCAAAATCTAAAATCTAAAATTAATTAAATTCCCACTTTCTGCTGATAAGCTTTCAGTTCTTCCAATACATTATTCTTAACGTGTATGTAGTTCAGAAGACCTTTAGCCTCCAATTCGGGACGGCTTTCCGGATTACCGGCAACTACGACAACAGCCTTATCTTTCAGTTTCTCTAAAACTTCCGGAGCAAATCCTGCATATTCGTCATCGGCACCGCACAATACGACAATAGCGGCCTTATTTTCCAGACAGGCTTTTACACCTTCATCCACAGTTTTAAAACCGTTATTATCCATTACCTGGAATCCGGCACAAGCGAAAAAGTTACATGCAAATTGAGCACGGGCCTTACGCATTGCCAGATTACCCATCGGAAACATATACACAACCGGACGACCGTTTTTAGCGGCATACATATCGGTTTTCAAACGCAAAGCTTCAAAAGCCTGCGCTCCGCGATAGGGCTTCAACGTCTCTACCATAGCTCCTTCTGCTGTATGATCCTCCGGTTCGAGAACGCAGGAACAAATTGCCTTTTCAATCTTCTCATTGAAATTCGGGAACTGATTCGTACCGACAAAATTTTCTTTCCGTTGAGCGATGGCCAAATCCCGGGCCTGTGCCGTTGCTTTTATAGCAGCCTGAACAAAACCTTTTTTGAAAGCTTCTACATATCCGCCTTCTTCCTGCACTTGTAAAAACAATTTCCAGGCAGCCTCGGCAATATTCTCGGTCAACTCTTCAATATAATATGAACCGCCGGGCACATCGGCAATTTTAGCAAAATGAGACTCTTCTTTCAACAACAACTGTTGATTGCGAGCCACACGTTCTCCCAATTCGGAAGGTTCACATTCATATATATAATCATACGGATGTACCAGATAAGAATCTACACCACCCAAAATAGCCGACATAGCTTCTGTTTGCGTACGCAACATATTTACATTCGGATCATAAACCGTCTTGTTCCACTCTGAAGTCTCGGAATGGATGTTCATCTTGCAGACACAATCACAGGAAGGATTATAGGCCTTTACGATATGAGCCCACAAATAACGGGCAGCACGCAACTTGGCAATCTCCATGAAATATTTGGAACCTGTAGCAAAATGGAAACGGATATGAGGAGCAACATCGTTTATACTCATCCCGGCATCCGTCAGCTTATCCAGATATTCAACTCCGGCAGCCAAACTGAACCCCAACTCCTGTACGATAGAAGCACCTGAGTTATTGAATACATATCCACCGACTTCAATTGTTTTGAAATTTTTGAAATCCAACATTTTCTCCGTATTTTCTTTCGGAGCACCGAAAGGATTCTCACAACAGATTTTTCCTTTCAATGTCAGATTGGTCAACGGATCGATATTGATTCCTCCGTGTATTTTTTCCGGAGCGATACCGCGTTCCGCTACAACAGCCTTGAAAGCATCGACTACCGAACATTTTTTACATTCACAGACAAAATTGATTTCTACACACTCCAGACAAATATCTTTCAGCAAAGCCTCCATATCAGCCTTACTGAATTCGCGACAACCGGTGAATATAAATCCCAAAGAATTTACACCGCGGTTCAGCACATCCAAAGCTTTTTTATTTGCCTCAACAATATTATCAACTTTAATGTCCTGACGAACATACCAGTCGTTATTATCTTTCTTGTTACCTCTGACGAAAGGGAATTCTCCCGGAAAGCAATCAAGATTTTTCAGGTCTTTCATGTTTTCTAACCGATACATCGGCTGTACATCAAAACCTTCATTGGTTCTCCATACAAGCTTTTTATTAAAATCGGCCCCTTTTAGGTCGACAGTAACTTTGTCCACCCACTCCTGCATTGTGTTTGGCGCAAATTCACTGAAAAGCTTCTGATTTTCTTTTTCTGCCATAATTTATATATTTAACTGTAACTGTTTATTGTAAAAAACGAACAAATTTAAGCCTTTTAGGGGATTAAAAAAATTATTTAACGCCTTTTTTCCGTATTTAAAACGTTTGGGGAAACACATCGCCGGTCGTAAATGGCAGAATACAAATGTTCGAATTGACAATAAAATGAACCCGCACCCAAATTCATTCAATTGAAAATCCGGAATTAATCTTTTTCTTATTGCTTTACGAAAAGTATCTTGTTGGTATCATATCCGCGTGTACACGCCTTTGTCAACAGCATCGTCAGTGTATCTGCCGGTATTTTAGGCGTACGGCTCAATATCCATAAATATTTGTCGGAAGAGCTTCCGATCATCGCATAAGTATAATCGATCTCATCCAGTTCCAACACATAGTAATCACTATACAAAGACAGGAAAAAAGCGACTTTCAGCTTACCGGGCTCCTCCGGATCGGGTAATTTGGCTTTCCCTTTTGCCGTATGCCACTTTCCCTTCCGCCATCCCCGGTTCTCTACAGCTATTTTCCCATCCGGCAGAAGTGTATAATCGGCAGTCACCCACTCCATATTCCGCTCAAAACGATGATCGAAACGGGCAATTTCATACCATTTTCCCATGTAACGATTCAAATCCAAATGTCGTACCGTACTTTTATCTATCGCCATTCCCATAATCCATTTTTTATCCTGTTTACGGAAACGGGAAGCAGGAAGTTAAGTCAAATAAAGAAGATACTTATCCCGATTGCCGTATAAATAACGACTTCAGCCCAATTCATCCAATAAGCGACCCTCGGATTTTTCATAAATCCGGCGGATAACCGATCTGCCAGCACGGCGACGGCAGAAAATACGACAAGTGCCTGCACAATAAATACGCCCCCCAACACCAACATCTGTATAATCGGATCGCCTTGCCGAATATCTATAAACTGAGGGAAAAAAGCCAAAAAAAACAGAATTACCTTCGGATTTAAAATATTCATCAAAATACCCCGTTTATATAATTGCAGCGTGTGCTTTCCTTCTTCTGTAAATCTCAATTCAACCCGATTACGATTGAAAAAGGCCTTTACTCCCAACCCAATCAAATAAGCAGCTCCGGCAAATTTAAATACGGTAAAAGCAATATCCGAACCGGCAACCAGAGCAGATACCCCTAAAGTAACCGCAGCAATATGAAAAAGAAGCCCGGTACATAAACCGGCCGCAAATACGACAGCAGCTTTCCGTCCCCGGGTAACCCCCTGCGTAATAACGAATAAAATATCGGGCCCCGGCATGAGAGTCAGCAATACGGCAGCACTGATAAATCCACCTAAATTCATCCTGGTAAGCTTAAAATTCCGACGGTAAATTTAAGTTATATAACTTAAAAAACTATTTTTGTACATCACTAAAAATAATTTCAATCATGTCTGTACTTCTGATTCTGGGTATTATCCTCATCGTTTTTATCGTAATGTACAACTCTCTTGTACGCAAACGCAATGAAACAGCAAACGCATTCGGCTCCATCGATGCCATGTTGAAAAAAAGATTCGATTTAATTCCGAACCTGGTAGCTACAGTACAGCAATACGCCAAATACGAAGAAAGTACTTTTTCCAAAATCACAGCCCTTCGCAACCAAGCATACGATTCACTTTCAGAACAGCAAAAAACTGAATTCGACCGGAATTTCAATGAAGTGAAAAAGAATTTCTTCATGCTGGCAGAAAATTATCCGCAACTACGGGCTTCGGAAAATTTCATGCACCTGCAACGGACATTGAATGAAACAGAAGAGCAACTGTCCGCTTCAAGGCGTACATACAACGCCAGCGTAACCGACTATAATAATGCTGTCATGACTTTCCCGTCCAATATAATCGCCAATATGTTCGGCTTTAAAACCAAAGAGATTCTGACTCTTCCGGAAGCAGAAAAAGTAAACCCCCAAATAAAAGATCTGTTCCAATCCTGAAAAACAAATACTCCGTGTATAATTAGCCGGTATATTCATAGCATAACAACTTTGTATTTGGGCACATCACATAAAATACAACGCAAAATTTTATAAATAAGCCAATGGACCTAATGTAATGGTACAAGATTTCAATTCTGTATATTCCCGAATCGAACCGTCGATCCTGCAACTGGAAGAAAAAAGAAAAAAATTAAAGGCACAGGGCTGTAAAAAAGGAAGTATCGCCGGAGGGATTCTTTTCCTGATAGGCATCATTATATCGGTATGCGCCGAAGGAGGATGGCTGGGGGCAACGATTGCCTTCATTATCGCCCTTCTCGTTGTATTCAGCTATATCAATGCGCAATCTGCAGAATTATCTGCTTATTATAAGAAAAACATTATCTCAGTCCTCCTCACCTCGCTTTGCAAGGATATCCAGTATCTCCCGGAAAGCGGTATTTCCCGGACGACATTTTCTGCAACCGGATTATTTGCAGCAACACCCGACCGATACCGTTCCGAAGACAGGATCAGCGGACAACTCGATAAAACTACCTTCGATTGCGCAGAAGTTATTGCCGAAGAAAAAAGAGTCACCACCGATTCCAAAGGACGTCGCTCGGAACATTGGGTCGATATCTTCCGGGGATTCTTGTTTATGGCTGATTTCCACAAAAATTTCAACGGTCAAACCATTGTTTTCCGGAATTCATGGTTCAAACTACATTCCGGAGGCCGCCGCGTAAAACTGGAAAACCCGGATTTTGAAAAAAACTTCGATGTCTATTCAACGGATCAAGTTGAAGCCCGCTATATTCTGACCCCTGTCATGATGGAAAAATTATTGGCCCTGGACCGGAAGTTTCCGGGGAAAATCACCGTCAGCTTTTTCAATTCCCAGGTTATCATTGCCATTCCGGACTCCTGCAATCATTTTGAAGCCGGCATCTGGCGTACCATGAAAAATCAAACCATCGAAAAAGAATTCCATACACTTGCAGCTTTAATCGGTATTATCGACGACCTGAACCTGAATTTAAGGATATGGAGCAAGGAATAAACAAAAACGGGAAATGTCCGTAAGTACAATCAACAACACGAAAATACTCCGGTTTCTTGATCTTTCTGTCCGGATAAATTTTAACAATTTATTATGCTACTAAACATTCTTTATCTGTTACTGGGTTTTGTCATTCTGATATACGGAGCCAATCTTTTAGTCGACGGAGGGTCCGCATTGGCTTTCCGGCTAAAAATACCCAATATCGTCATCGGTCTGACAATTGTTGCCTTCGGCACATCCGCGCCGGAATTAGTCGTCAATGTCATCTCTTCCCTGGAAGGGAAATCAGAACTGGCACTAGGTAATGTCTTGGGAAGTAACATTTTCAATATTCTATGTATTCTTGGGGTCACGGCAACCATTTATCCCATAGCCATAAAAAAAGCAACCACATGGATTGAGGTACCCCTGGCCGTATTTGCTGCATTTTTACTGCTGATCATGTTCGGCAACAACCATTGGCCTACTCCCACTCCATATGTAATCAGCCGCATAGAAGGAATTATATTGCTCTGCTTTTTCGTTTTCTTTATCACCTACACATTCATCCTGGCCAGGAAAGGAGAAGCTGAAGAAATTAAAATAAAACCGTATTCATTACCGAAATCCATCGTCTTTATCCTGCTTGGCCTTACCGGACTCATCCTCGGCGGACGCCTTTTGGTGAGCGGAGCCGTACACATCGCCGAGGACCTCGGCGTTTCCCAACGTATCATCGCCATTACAATTTTATCGATCGGCACTTCCCTGCCGGAACTGGCAACGTCCCTGATTGCAGCCAAAAAGAAAAACGTCGATCTGGCAATCGGAAATGTCGTCGGATCAAATATTTTCAATACATTTCTGATCCTCGGAATATCCGGCGTAATAACACCCGTATCCATGTCTTTGGACAACCTCACAGACATATTCGTCAATTTGCTGGCAACCTTGCTTTTGTTTACATTCATTTTTACAGGAAAAGGCCGGAAAATAGAAAGATGGGAGGGCATTATTTTTTTAATCTTCTATATCGGATATATGATCCTGTTGATATACTAATATCGATATTACGAAGAATGACGTCCGATCAACCGGAACAACTACAAATTCACTCTGTCTACAATTAAATATTCCTTTGCAATCAACCTGACAGAAAATAATTACCTTTGCTTGCCGAAAGCAGTTCATTTTATTGTCCGACTTATGAAATGGCAACTCTGTATATAGCTTAAATGCTTCGGGAGGGCCGGGGAATTGATCTTCGGCCGTTATTTCCGTACCCTTCATTCACAGAGTTTTTCAATTACATTTCAATTCCGATTCACAGCATTACAACCGGTAATGCCTGAGAGTCATACCCAATGAAGTCAAATCATGAACTATACATACAAACAAATATGGCTTATCAACCTGCCCATAATGGTAAGCCTGCTTATGGAACAATTGATCAATTTTACCGATTCTGTTTTTCTGGGACATGTCAGTCCGACAGCCTTAGGGGCATCAGCACTCGCAACAATGTACTATACGGCTATTTATATGCTCGGTCTGGGATTCAGCCTGGGCATACAGGTTGTAATTGCCAGAAGGAACGGAGAACGAAAATACACGGAAACCGGCCGGGTATTTTATCAGGGATTACTACTTCTGTCCCTTTTTGCCATTGTTATTTTCGGGTTATCCAAACTATTTTCCCCTGCCTTGCTTCGGATCGCCATCACATCGGACAGCGTTTACCGGGCTACGCTGCAATACATCGAATGGCGGGATTATAATTACCTGGCTGCCTTCCCACTATTGGCCATACGTGCTTTTTTCATCGGAACGACACATACCAAAATCCTTACGCTCAATTCGGTGATTATAATCCTCTGCAATATCCTGTTCAACTATCTGCTAATTTTCGGAAACGGAGGGTTTCCCCGCCTGGGAATCAGCGGAGCCGCAATCGGATCATCACTTGCAGAATTCATCGGCCTGCTGTTTCTGATTCGGCATATACAACAGGTTGACGGCAAACGATATGGATTAAGTGCAATTTTTGATTTTAAGTTATCACTTCATCTCATCAGTATATCTGTGTGGACAATGGTACGCTCATTCTTTTGTATTGCTCCCTGGTTTCTCTTCTTTGTTGCCATTGAACATCTGGGAGAATCTGAACTTGCAGCAGCAAACATTGTAAGAAGCATTTCCATGTTATTCTTTGTAATCGTCAATTCATTTGCCACGACAACAATTTCTCTGGTCAGTAACCTTATCGGCGGAAAACAGACTTCAGACGTAATACCTGTTTGCCACCGTAGCATCCTGTTGACCTATACAACAGGTATCCCGCTCATGCTGTTAGCATTCGCTTTTTCAGAAGACCTTTTACAGTTGTTTACCGACGACAGAGCAGTTGTTCAAACGGCATTTTATCCCTTTTGTGTAATGCTTTCCACATTTATTATCTCTGTACCAGCATATACCTATTGCAATGCCGTAATCGGTACCGGAAACACGAAAATAGCATTCGTATTTCAAATGATAAACATAATGCTCTATCTAGTCTATCTGTTTATATTAACAAATACCCCGGGTATTCCACTCGCCGTATTCTGGACCTCCGAACAGGTATACGTCACTGTATTATTTGTACTGTCTTTACTGTATCTCCAAAAAGGAAAATGGGAAAATAAACGCATTTTAAAATAAATAGTAGGTTTACGATTGTAGATTTACGATTTTAGATTTACGATTAAATGAATCTGATGACGAATCAGGTAGTCAAATAATTTACAATCTAAAATTTACAATTAAAACCTACAATTTTTTTAGCTCGGGCTATGGGCATAATCGTAAATCGTAAATCTAAAATCTAAAATTTATATGTGCTTTAAAGTCCGTAAAACATCGTAAACCCGACAGACGTTCAAATGTTTTAACGTATAGTGGCGAAATATATCTTCCGTCCACATGGGTATTGTCATAAAAAAAACGATATTTGTACTATAAACTAACATTATTCAAGATGAAAAAAGGATATATTGTATTGATTGTAATTATCGTAGCCATATTGGCTATCTTCTTTTGGTTTAAAGGAACATATAACGGCATGGTGAAAATGAGTGAAGCCGTATCTGCTCAATGGTCAAATGTAGAAAACCAATACCAGAGACGCATCGATTTGATACCGAATTTGGTAAATACCGTAAAAGGTTATGCCTCCCATGAAGAACAAACATTGATCGATGTCGTAAATGCCCGGGCACAGGCAACCAAAACACAGATCAATTTCGACCAATTGGATGAAGCAACTTTGCAAAAACTAAACCGTACCCAGGGAGAATTGTCTTCTGCCCTTTCCAGATTAATGGCTATTTCCGAAAGCTATCCTGATTTGAAAGCCAATCAAAACTTTATGGAACTGCAAGCACAACTGGAGGGAACTGAAAACCGGATAGCAGTCGAAAGACGGAAATTCAACGAATCGGTTAGAAATTACAACGCCGATATCCGCCAATTTCCTAAAAATATCATAGCCGGTATGTTCGGATTTACGCCCAAACCATATTTCGAAGCAAATGAAGGTGCCGAACAAGCCCCGAAAGTAGAATTTTAAACCGGACTTATTAAAATTGTAGATTTACGATTTTAGATTATACCCATAGCCCGAACCTAAAAAATTGTAGATTTACAATTTTAGATTAAATAAATCTGATGACGAATCAGGTAGTCAAACAATTTACAATCTAAAATCTACAATTAAAACCAGGTGGAAAACAACTTTTAAAAAAGGCCAGGCCTGAAAAACGGATAATCTATGGTTAAAGACTGAATAGTTTTTTACCAGGACCTATTGAATCCCGGGTAAAGCCATAGACAAAAACAGAATTAAATATGTCGCCCGAAAAATATTTTACACAAGCCCAGAAGGATGCAATGGTAGCAGCGATTCAGGAAGCTGAGAAGTGTACCTCCGGAGAAATCCGGATTCACTTTCAGAATCATTGTCAGACAAATCCATTGGATAATGCCGTCGAGGTTTTTGAAAAACTAAAAATGCATGAAACGGCACAACGCAACGGTGTACTCATATTCATCGCTCTGAAAGACAAAAAAATGGCCATCCTCGGAGATGCGGGCATCAATGCCAAAGTAAGTGGAAATTTTTGGGATGACATAAAAAACCGTATGGTCGAAAAATTCAAAAGCGGACAGATTTGTGAAGGTGTCTGTGAAGCCGTAAAAGAAGCCGGGAAACAACTGAAAACCTATTTCCCTTACCAAAAAGACGACATCAATGAACTACCGGACGATTTATCGTTTAAAGAATAGATAACGAATTCTGTATAAAGTGCATTAAAATTTACGATCTAAAACCGGATCATCTGTAATTTATAACCTATGACTAAATATTTTCTATCGTTACTGTTTATCCTTATTCTATCATTTAACGGAAGGGCACAGGATTTTCCGGAACCGATGTATCCGCGGCGAATCGTCAACGATTTTACAGCAATGTTTACTCCGGAACAACAATCTGCTCTGGAGACGAAACTCCGTCATTTCAATGATACTTCCTCTACCCAGATTGCTGTAGTAACCGTACCGGATATATATGGATATGCACCGGGAGACTATGCGCAACGACTGGCAGAAAAATGGGGCATCGGCCAAAAAGGAAAAGACAACGGCATCCTCGTTTTGGTTAAACCCAAAACCGGGAGAGAAAAAGGAGAAGTAGCCATTGCCGTAGGATACGGTCTGGAAGGGGTTGTTCCGGATGCTGTCGCCTCCCGGATTATACGCAATGATATTATTCCGGAATTTCAAAAAGGCAGGTATTACAACGGTATAAATAAAGCCGTAGACAAACTGATCGGACTGGCAACCGGAGAATACAAAGCAGAGAAAAGCAGCGATGACGAAAATTGGACATGGTTTATCGTCCCGTTTATAATTCTTTTCATTATCCTTCCGTTATTGGGACGCAAAGGCGGAAACCACAACCACGGAGACGGGAATTATACCGGTAGCGGAAACAGTGGAGGCCCCTTTATTTTCTGGGGCGGCCTCGGAAGCGGACAGCACAGCAGCGGAGGAAGTTTCGGCGGATTCGGTGGGTTTGGAGGAGGAAGTTTCGGGGGTGGAGGCGCCAGTGGAAGCTGGTAATTTATCCCGAACGATAAAAACACAAAACAAAAGATAGCGTTAAAGCAAGCAAAACTTCTTTAACGCTATTTTCTTTCCCTTCTCCCGACAAAACTTTTCCTTCAAAATAAAGTATAATACAGGGTAAACTTTTAACCGGCAAACAATTAAAAGCAAACACCCCATGGAAAAAGAAAATCCATCTATCGAACCAGGAACTCCGATACTGGGAAAAGACTATTCGATAATTATCGACACCAAAGGTCCCTACTTCGTATACGGCCATCCCCGGCTACAACAGGAATTTATCGTTCCTAATGCCGATGGTGAAGCCTGGGAATACCACCCGGGAGAAACGTATAATACGGAGGCAGAACCTGTAGCCCTCTGTCGTTGCGGACATTCCCGGACAAAACCCTATTGTGACGGCGCACATACCCAAGCAGACTGGGATCCCCGTCTGACTGCCGACCGGACACCTTTGCTCGATTCGGCAGAAACCTATGACAGCCAATATCTGGAACTATCCGATAATCCGGATTATTGTGTACACGCCCGTTTCTGTATGGCAAAAGGTACGGTATGGGAACAAATCAACAATTCAGACCAAAAAGAGTCCTATGATCTTTGTGTCCGGGAAACTTTCCATTGTCCCTCCGGCAGATTGAAAATCAAGAATAAAAAAGAAGACCGGTTTCTGGAACCGTCTCTAAAGCCTTCTTTAAGCCTGATAGAAGACCCTCAGGAAGATTGCAGCGGACCGCTATGGGTGAAAGGAGGCATTCCGATTGAAGACTGTGAATGCAACGCCTATGAAATCCGGAACCGGGTTACCCTTTGCCGCTGCGGGGCCTCCACAAACAAACCCTATTGCGATGGAACTCACGCAACCATACACTTTAAAGACGGATTAAAACCCCTGAAAAAACACAAAGAATAAATCCGAGACTCATACAAACCCCAAAGTCACACCACTCTCTTGGTATCCCCCCAAAAGCTACACGTATGAAATACTCCCCAAAAGTTTTTTGTCCAACTTCAGGGAGTATTTCACCTTTTCATCATCGGCTTCAATTCGCAACAGAGAATATACCCAAGCCAGAAAACGAAAACCTTAATAGATATCCCAAACACCGCGGCCATGGTCAAACTGGCTATTACGGAAAAGCTGATTTAAATAAAAAAAGTTCCCGGACCATCACGGTGGGAACTTAACCTGTCTAACCAAAACTTATGAAAAAAACGAACGTCAAAAACTGAAAATCAATGTCTCTTTAAATCAAACCGGAAATCAAAATCAGAAATTTCACTTCACCGATCGATAAAATTCAGATTTACACCCGAAAAAGACATCATTTCTTTTCAGTTTCAAAAATATACATTCGTTGTCACGTCATTGTGACAAAATCATGAAGTAAAAGTGACATTTTATTGCTATAAAAAATCCGGATCTCACAATGAAATCCGGATTCCTGTATTTCTAAAAACAAATTATCTGGCAGCCATAACTTCCTGCTCGATTAAATTTGCTGTTGTCTGATCGAACACCAGGGTTTTGTCGTTCGGCAAATAAGTGAAAACACTCTTATCACGCATTTCCACTACTTTTGTTTTATTTTCACCGTCCATCAGATACCACGCTTTTTCTTTCGGGAAATAACGAAAATCCACAGCTTCCTGTCCGTCCGTCGAAGCAATCGTCAACTGATTTTGTTTCTTAATCATCTTATACATCTGTCCTTCGTGCAACACATCCATTTCTTCTACTTCATCAGCACCCATTGCTACCGGATTGTTACCACCCCAAAATTCGATAGAGTTAAAAATCAATGCATCTCCCAAACAGCACAATTCATAGGCCGGCAGAATACACAAACCGAAAAATACCAATTCATTTACAAACTTGCTGTTAGAAACCTGACCGTTCCAACGATGCAACTTTGAAGTAAGTGAAAACGATCCGTAACATCCTGACATCAAAATTGCAGTACAAGCAATTAATACAACAACAGTAAATTTGGTTAATAATTTTTTCATGATAGATAAATTTAAAAGATTTATAGTATTGTTCCTAAGAAATTTTAATCCCTATTATACTTCTGTTATGCAAAGTTAAAAAAAATAGAAAAAAAAGAGAATACATCAAGGCCTATATCTCCTTTTACTTATTTTTCTTCTATCACTTTTATACGTTTTGTTTTCAAACGGGTTTCCAACCAGGTTTTAAAACGCTCTTCATCATCCTCTGAAGGAGGCTTTTGATAAGACAAAAAAGCTACATTCAAAGTATCGTTTGTCTGTAATTCGACATTTATACGTACCATACGGGACAAAGCGATCGATTTTACATAAGGAAACAAAATCTTCAACTCCGGTCCAAGCTCTACGGTCGCTGAATCATAAACCGTATAATTGGTCAGGCGGGCTTTCAACAAGCTGATCTCCGCTTCCTGACTAACCATTTTCTCCCGGTTTAAACGATAAAAATCCTGTAGGACAAGGCTATTCAATCCGTCCTCTTTTTCATCTTCCCCAAGTCCCTGAGAAATCGACAGCGCAACGTTTTTCAATCCATATTGCTCCATTTTCTGACGCAACATCACAATTGATTCTTCCGATACTTTTTTTCCGATCAACGAAACGGATATGCTACGTTCCGGAGCTTCCGCCTGTATATGCTTGTTGACGACGAATGTATTCGGGAAATTGATCTCGTTGGTGATAAACCGGTTCGCGTTGGTTTCAAAAATATTGGTACGCACCATATTATATGTAATATAAACACTCGGCACCACGGTCAGGAAAAGAATCGTATAAACCAGTTGCTGCACCTTTTTTTCCCGCACTTTATCGACAAACGACTTTTTGGAAAAATGCATCAGTTTTACACCCAATGTCGTAGCAAAAGCAATGAAAACCGAATTGATCACATACAGATAAAACGCACCGAAAAAATAAGAGAAATTCCCGCTGGCAAGACCGAATCCGGCCGTACACAAGGGAGGCATTAAAGCCGTAGCAATAGCTACACCGGGAATCACATTCCCTTTTAAACGCGTACTCGAAGCGACAATACCAGCCATCCCGCCGAAAAAAGCGATCAAAACGTCATAAATCGTCGGAGTCGTTCGCGCCAGTAACTCGGAACGGGCCTCGTTTAAAGGAGAAATCAAAAAATAGAACGTAGATGTCAGAATTCCGAACACCGTAGCAATGGCTAAATTACGGAATGCCTTTTTTATCAACTCGAAATCATTAATTCCAAGCCCTAAACCGATGCCCATGATCGGCCCCATCAAAGGAGATATCAACATCGCACCGATAATAACGGCCGTTGAATTCACATTCAACCCCAAAGAAGCGATAAAGATGGCAAAGATCAATACCCAAAGATTACTGCCTTTGAAGTTAATTCCACTGCAAATATTTTCCACCGTTTGAGCCTCACCTTCGCGATCCCCGGAAGGATCAAGGATTCCTTTCAAATAATCTTTAAATTGGGTAAATAACTCCGAGAATTTCATACGAACTTTCAATTTAAATATCGAAACGCAAATTTACTGATTTTTCCGGCTATAAAACAAGAAAACAAAAACATAGGTGAAGGTCCACAACCTAATATTCGTCATTTTTATTTTACACCAACATTATTCGATTGAATAACAGATCATTATATCTATCACCCGGAAACCCCGAAAAAATAAAACTCACCCCGGAAAATAACCCGGATATTCTTCCGGATATATTATCGGAAAAACGGATATATTGATTTTTTGTCTTTAAGTTTTTTCTTTACACGTTGATCAAGCCGGCTTAAAATATCTGCTCCCAATCGTAATAATTTCATTATAAACCGATCACACGTCAATACGTCTAACAAAAACCATGACAACATACTGATTTTCAATAAAATATTAAACAAAATCTATATAAACAAGATAAGAATGATATACCTTTTTAGATAACTTACTCACTTCTAAGCTTCCAATTTTTAGTTAAATTATATCAAAAAAGTGACATCATTTTTGCTTTTGGAAGATTACTTTTTTAGATTTGTAATAAACAGAATGGACTATATCATAAGTCAAAAACATTATACTTACATAAACGATCAGGATATACCCGTTTTTTAGAGAAAATAGCGTCTGATAATAGTTTAACCAAAGAACAAAAAACTTTTCTTGCGAAAAGTATAGCGTATGGCTATTATATCAAAACAAGAATTAAGGAAATAACAGTAAATACAAGAGCGACAAAACAAGAGTGTCTCGATGCATTTAATAAAGCTGCCTTAAGAATAGTTAGAAATTTTGCAATCAGTGGAAGCCTGGGTATTCTTACAGGTGGATTAGGAACAGTCGCAGCAGGCGTTGTAGCCTACATTTCGATCGATGAGGCAGAAAAGGATTATAACAATTGCATGAAAACAGCAAAATAGGATTGACAATCACTACTTATAAAACTAAGTTATGAAAATAAATTATTTAAATAAATGGGGAGGCTTCTTCTGGGGGCCTTCTCCTATAGCACAAACAATGCGTTATCGTATTTTCAGAGATTTGATAGTTTTTACATCGGCCATTGTTATTTGTTGCATAGCACCCTGGGAATCGGCAGGAATAAAGGAAGATTATTATCTATTTTTAAAAAAGATGGCATTTGTTCTATTGGTTTTGTCCGTCATCCCAATCCTTACCGATATGATAATCGATATCAAAAAAAATATATTAAACATAGCGTCATTAAGCATAGCGATAAGTATAACAGGATTGGCATTTTTTGTCTTGTTTTTCAATTTTTAATTCTATAGGTAAGGACCGCAAGGACAATCCCTCTCTCCCTTTTAAAACCAAAGGTAAAACAGGCCACAGAAACACCGGAGTTAAAAGGCATTACAAAGGAGGATATCCATGCCGGTTATGCGGCACAAAAACTTTGGGATTGGATTTGGGACTAATATTTGATATATTCATCATGAAAAAAACAAGCAAAACTATCGGAGGTAGTTTTAACTTATTTATATTACTATGTTTTACTTTACTAATACTGATAAAACAAATCGTCGATAAATATGATCAATTCTATCTTGATTTTTGAAAAACACGATGTAGTATTGTTTTTGTCACTACTATAAGTTCGATATGCATAGTATTCGTTTAAAGGCATTTACATTTATTATAAAAAAGAATAAGAAATAGTATTGCTTTTACAGGTGTTTGTTATTCATCAGCAGGACGTGGAATTGTAGCGTTACTTGATCATTGGGAAATTTGGTAATTTAATTGTTATGAAAAAGAAAATAAAAACATTTTTTATTCTTTGGGCTATATTCAGCGTCGGCCTTTTTGGGGGAGAATGGTTGTTAGATATCGTTTTTCATAGCAAGAGAGACATTCTGAAAATTGAGATTATGGAATCTGTCATCATTGGCTTTCTTGTCGCTTCATTTTGGATTATTGGAAATAAATCCTTGCATAAATAAGATGCAGAATATGTCTTTTTTCCTGATCATAAAATAAAAATTATGAAAAATATTGTTTTTTTTATTCTTTTTCTTTCCTCCGGTTTGTTCATGTCTTGCAGATCCGTCATATATGCTGTGTTCTTAAGAGGCAGAGCAGTTGAAGGCAAAGCAACTTTGATGGTTAATCATACGGAAGAAAGGGAGGTGATTCTGATTTCGATGATGCATACAGGCCGGCCTGCTTACTATCAGAAAGTAAAAAATTACCTGGATACGCTTAGGCACAGAGGATATGTCGTATATTACGAAGGACTAGGAACTGTGGACCCTAGGATGCTTCCGGACAGTTTACGACCGAAATACGACACCATACAACGTAAATTCAGAAGAGTAACCGGTATGCATCTGACAGGTTATGACCGCAAGGACAATCCCTCTCTCCCTTTTAAAACCAAGGGTAAACAGGTTACAGAAACACCGGAGTTAAAAGGCATTACAAAGGAGGATATCCACGCCGATCTGTTTATCGCCGAACTGATAAAAAGATATGAAGCGGCAAAGGGGAAAATCGTATTAACAGAGTATGATTTTCAGACCGGCCTACTGGAAAAATACAAACTCAGCCGGCAGGAAAAGGAACAATACAACTCATTTTTTATGTTACAAGAACTTCGAAACGAATATGTGAGTGAATTATACCGTACTTACCGACATCCCAAAGTCGCTATTGTTTATGGAGCAGGTCATTTTTGGTTCCTGTATGCAAAAATCAGAGATATGGGATTTGAAGAAGTAAAGAAAAAGATATAAAAACCCAAAATCACTGATTCTCCTTTCCTGAAAAGAATAAAAAAATCGCACAGAGAAGCGTCTCAATACCCCTCTGTGCGATAAACAGGATTCGAACATTACGCCGAATATGAGTAACAAATCCCCAAACGGTGTTTTCCGTATTACTTTTTCCGTCCTTTAGAAGTCGCTTTTTTTGTAACTTCCTTGGTCCCGACGGTAAATTGTAACGAAGACAAATACTGTACGACAGCATATTTGGCTGCAGCTATCGTCTCGCGGTTCACCTTCTGGATCACACTGCCGCGGGCAACGTCTTCCGTCGTAATATATCCCTCCATCAATAGCAACTGCACAATCATATTGTTGATATTGGTCTCCTCACTATATCCTTCCGCTATATACAACTGATCCACTTTTTCGGCAAATTCACAGGCAAAATCACCGTAATTCGGCAAACTCATCAATTCTTCGAACGTTTCGCTGAAGCTGCTCAATTCGATATTCAGATTCGGATTTACCAGCAACGGACTGAACTCTTTCTTCGGATCGACAGGAACAAAATTCACCAAATTACTCATATCTACTTTTCGGGTAATATCGTCCATCCGCCGGTAATCGGCTTTCCGCATATTTTCTAACTGATAGATAAAGAAATTATAACGCCATAGTTCGGAACTGTTCATTTCCCCATGGAAAATAGGACGGTATTTTTCATTCAACAAGCGTTTTACCTTAATTTTGCCCTCATTGATTTCAGGACGTGTCACCCGTACCTCCTGAATCATCCGTTTCAGTTCCATAGCTGCTTTTTGCGGTCCGGTAATTTCCCGGCCTTTTTTACCGATTTCGGTAGAAAGTACCCCGCATTGAATATTCCGGGCCTTACCTTCCCCGTCTGCGCCCCCACGCATCACCCATATCAGATTCATAACCGTTTCCAATTGTCCTTCCTCGGCAATAAACGGTTGTCCTCCCGGTGTACTGGCCAAAGAGTCAAAAATGGCACTGAACATTTTCCGGTCAACCGGCATTTCCCGGATCTCTCCGTCTCCATACGAAACCTCTGCCGGAAAACGGTTCTGGATCATATCGAACGCTACCGAACGTATGGTGTAACATACCCCGTTCCGTTCAAACTGCTTACCGGTAAAAATCAGATTCACAACTTCCGTAATATCTATCTTATCCAGTAATTTATAAGAAGAAGCCAGATAATACTGCTTATTGCTATCGTCAAAAGCCCAATCCAGAATATCATCCAGATAATTACCGTGGCGGGCCATGACAGTGACAATATTCTTATCCGCCGTATAGCGTTTCAGCGTACGCTGGAAATTCGGTCCGTCCTGGCTGGTCGCTTTCTCTTTCCGTTCCCCGTGGGCATCGATATACAGTACAAAAGTCTCCGGATTATCTACCCGTGTAATACCGGCTTCATCCTTAGAATAATTACTGGCACTCAGCATGATATCGATTTTATAGGGCATCGTGATGTCGCACATCCCGCTCACCGTGCTCCGGGAATTCAGGTCTTCGACATTACTGTCGGCACTGCTCTCGAACAGGTATTTGTAATATTTGATATAATCCGGGTCAAAATCCGTTGTCCGTGAGAAATCCCCGACTTCGGTTCCTATCCCGTACAAATTTCCTTCTGCATCCTGAAATTCATGGAACATATCACCGGCAATCAATTTCACCGAGCGTACTCCCTGTAAATTGTTCCGCAACCATTTCAATATAAAGGCAGCTATCATTTCCGATTTACCGACACCGCTGTCACCGTTAATTTCCACGACAAAAATACTACCGTCGTTCTCTTCAACAGCAAACAACGACCCGTGGCGCGGATTGCCGCCGATCTCTTTCATTTTCTCATTGATCACTGTCAGTCGCGGCTTCTTCACATCCCCGAAATAATCCACTTTTTGTTTCAATGGGGTAACGATCGTTTTGATGTTCCCGTTCGGTCCCTTGATATCAAAATAACCGATTTGCGGGAAAGAAATCAGTTTTTCCGGGGCACCCAGAAAACTGATCACATCCGGCACAAAATGACGTATATCTTTCAGACTGATATCCTCCGTATAATTCAACCGGTAATTATCTGTCAGGTATTTCATATACCCTTTCTGAAAAATCACCAGCTCTTTCACCATACCGTGTTTTACCACCTTACACCGGTAATCGTCCGAATCCATATTAGCGATAAAACGGGCCAAACGATCAGTAAAAAACGAAGAATCAGGACGTAAATCAAGCAACTTCAAATAATCGTTCGGTCCGGCTTCCTCCGTAAAATCCTTTTCCCTGGTCTCTGCCCGGTCTATCTTATGGAAAGGATACTCCCTTTTCTTGGCATCCGTGACGATACGGGTGTGTTCCTGTACCGGCTGTTCCGAAGAAATAACCCCGCATTTCTGCATCAATTCATTGATCCAACGAATTCGTCCATCGTCATAGCTTTCCAGCACTTTATTTTCCATTTCGAACCCTTTGTAAATAGAGATACCGTGTTGTACCATCTCGTTCACGCTGGAGTTCTGTTTTCTGAAAGCCGTTTCTACCAAACGTACCATGATATGCGTATAGCGTTTGTAATAATCCGTTCCTTTGGTGCGCTTGATCATGCTGATATAAAACAACACCACCCGACGGCTGACCCGGTGAATCTCACTTTCAGCCACCTTGATGTCTTTCTTCCGCATAATATAATCGTTGATCTCATTCAATTGCGAAGGCATGATCTCGTTGATAAATTCCTCCCGGAACATCCGAAGCTCATTGTCATCACAGTTTTCGATCTTTTCACTGAAATATTTCAATTTCCCGATCACCAGATCGTAAAACGAATCGTCATTACGTAACAAATAAAGATACAATATCTTATCGGTCACTCCCAAGCTGGTATCATTGATCCCGGAAGAAATGGCATCCATGATATAACCGATCGTTTTCTGGGATAACAATGTCTCTTTAAACTCCGGCAATTCCCGTAATTTCCCGATAAACTCATCCACCCAGATATTCAGGTTCAGGTCTTTCAGCTTAATTCCGATCACCTCTTCAAAAGTTTCTCCGGCAACCTTGATAATTTCACTCCGGCTCGGTTCGAGACTTTCTTTCTCAAACGGCAAATTGAAATGAAGCAATATTTCCCGGATGTATTTTTTCAGAATCACATTGATACCTTCCAGTTTCGACTTATCGAGTTCCGGATTTCCGGTAGCATCGATAGCCAGAATCTTCACTTTACTGTCGGAAAAAAGAATATGCTCCATCTCGATCAAAATCTCCCGCATGATATTCTTTTCCATCGGATCGTCGAGTACATTGTGATTCGGCTGAAAAGTCCGTTTATTTGTAATGTATTTCAAAATAACGGCCTTGCTGTATTTCGAACTGACCGTATTAAAATCCAGATCGGCGATATCCGGCACTTTCTTATAAATCTGTGCCAACAAATTCTCGTATACTTTCGAAAAAGCAGCACTCCGGATAAATTCGAGCACATCCCGGCAGGAACCGATCTTATCACCATGCAATTCGATAACCGAATTCACCGAGCGGTCAATAGTCGTAATCGTAACCCCGCTTTTTTCCGGCGAAGCGTGATACAATGTCCGGATATCCCGGATCTGTAAAGAAGGCGCCTTGTCTTTCTCCGACTTACCGGACAACGGATAATCGGCAATGATCGCCTCTATTAATTCCTTATCTTTTTTATAACTAAAAATTTCGCCTAAAATTGTGTGACTTTCTATCTCTTTATAGGCCGGATTTTCCCGTTTGGCTGCAAACATCAGCCAATATTTCAGGAAAATGGTAAAACCGTCCTCCAGCTCATTTTTAAATACCTTGATATTTTTTTCATTATCCGACAAAAATCCCCCCAAGGCAAAACGCACCACTCCCGTTGAATAGGGTACTGCTGCAATTCCTCTGTTCTGAGCCAGGTATTGACAAAAACAAAGCAAATCGGCATACAAAAAATGTCCGTCTACCCGGAAATTAAACAGATACGAACCGTCGGACGGCAAATAAGTTATTCCGCATTCCGGATATTTGGCCAAAGCCCGTTCTGCAGCCTCTTTCGCCCACTTCATCCGTTCCAGCGACTCTGTCCGGAAATTTTTATTCACCCGGAACCGGTTCAGATTTTTTACCAGCTTATTCTGGTAATATACAAAGAAAGGTTCGTTCTTGTATTTAAAGTCATCCGGCAAAGACAAAATATCCAGCTTATCCAGAGATACCAATTCGTCCAATAAAAACAAATACAACGGGCTCCCCTCGAAACCGGCCGTCTTATGCAATTGCCGGTTAGCCCGGCTATTGGCATTCGCCTGTTCGGTACGCCCGATCTGGTCGTTAATGAATTTCACCAGGCTTTCCTTGATCTTATAACGGGAAGCGTTTTTCGGCAGCTCACTTTCCATCGTATCCTTGATTTTCTTCGCCACTTGAGCCACTTCCAGCAAATTGTTCAACATCAGCAACGAATTATTATTTCCATGCGAACTGGAATTGTGCTGACGCACAAAAGCCGCCACAGCATGTGCCTGCGGAGTAACCGCCAGTGCCCCCAAACGATCCCCTGTTGCCGATAAATTTTTGGTAGTCGACAAAGAAGAAACAGCCCGGATATTCCCCTGGGCATTGATATTATTAATAATATAACGGGAAATCGTCCGCCATTTCGGCATGTTGCTATCCGTCACCTTCACACTATCCGCATAAGCTTCATCCAGAAACAAAGTGATCTTAGACGTATTCATCAAACGCAGAAATCCATTTAAAGCTTCCGTATTAAAATCCGTATAACCGGTCGGATTATTCGGATCGTTGATCAGAATCGTCGTATTCTCACAGAACAAATCCCACAAACTGCCGCTATCGTCGAACAAAGCCAACGTTGATTTAATGCGGAGCAACTTATCTGTCAAGCGCTCATACGCCAAACGGCCGTCTTCCAGGTTTTCAATCTCAATATCAAACGGATTGATATCGAAGGTATCTTCCGGCAATAAATCCTTATATTCCCAGGCCTGAATAGCATTGTAAATGATATAAGGTTTCGGACGTCCGTTCGGATTGAATAACAGATCCCGGATAATCATCTGCACGGAATCAGATACCGATGTTTGTTCCAGATTCCCTAAAGCCGATAAGAAATTCTTTACAATATCCTGCTGACCGGAAGTCAATGCCCGGTACTTGTCCCGGATACCCAGATCGATTAAAAAATTATCGAAACGCCCCTTATTATTCGATTCATTATCTACTTTCGTGATATAAGCCTGGTATTTTTCAAGAAACAGATTGATCCCGAAATTTTTATGAAAATGATTTTTCAGAGTACGTTCATAATTGCTGGGAATAATATCCAAAATCAAACGACAAGCTTCCACCACCTTTTCGTTCAGCGTATGGAAAGGTTTTTGCAACAGATACTGTCCGTAGGTACGAATCTGATTTCGTCCTCCCCCTTCCAGTACACTCAAAACTTCGATATTGGCATTATCGGAATAGAAATACTGACGAATCCGGTTTTCGAATTCTTCGATCAATTCTTTCGTCTGAATCTGACGTTTTTCTTCCCGGTGACAATTCTCCAGAAAATAAATAAAATCCCGCAGTTTTTCCAAAGAATACTTATCCTGAACAATCTTACGGGAAAACATATCCAGTTTAAATACATTCAGACGTTTCAACGGATCCCCACCCCTACCGACCTGCTCCGTCAATATCCGATCGATCTCCTTCTCATATTCTTTGATCTGCACCTCGATTTTTTCCCGGAACTCCGTCAAGTACAACGGATTTACATTTTCCAGAATCAAACGCAGATTCAATTGTGTATTTGCCGGAGAACCCAATTTCTTCGTATGTACCTTATTTAAAGTATTGATTATACCGTTATGAAAGCAAAATACCAACGAAGTATTGGAACTGCGCGATTCCCTGGAATCGTCTACAATCACCAAACGGGTCAGCAAAGGAAACCATTTCTCTCCCGAATACAAATTTACACGCATGTGTTTCACTTTTACCACAAAAATAGAAGTCGTATCCACACACATCTGTTCGTATAAATCTTCTGCCGACGGATTTTCCAACACCTGTACACTGGCCTTGTTGAATACGTCTCCCCGGATCAGACTGACAGCCTTATCCGCATTTCCGGAAACGACGGTCCGGATCATTCCGTTCAATCCCTTAAAATTCACCGTCCACCGGGTACGATTCAGAAAATCGGCTACTTCGGCTTTTGTCGTATAATGAGTACTCTGGCTGATCATCTGCTCCAAAGTATCCATCAGATAATTCCAGTGCCCTTCATTCAAATCCCCCGTAACCCCGATCACATCCCGGTATTTCCGCAACTCACTGACCTGACCGCCCAACTGCATCTGCGAAATAAAATCGATATGACTGCTCTTTACCGGAGGCGTACCTACAGAAAAATCATGCGTATCTTTTATGTTCCGAAGCCACACCTTATATTCCGGAGAAACCGCTTCCGTATCCAGGAAACCGCTCAACTTCTTCGTAAACTCGGCACGACGCCCACTCAGTTCAAAAGCCTTCGAACTGGCATGCGGACAAAGCATCAAAGAAACATCCGTATATCCCGGTATATCCTCCCGGAATTTTAATAGATAGCGATTGATCTCCGCTTGCTGTGCTGCCGGATCATCCGGCTCCTCAAAACAAAGCTTGACAAAACTGGTCAGATTGTCATAAATATGACGCGGCAGAAAAATTTCCGCCCGTTCTCCGAGCGATTCATAAAGATTCAATAGCTGTTGAGCTTCACTGCTCAAAAATGCCCTGGGTTCTCCTTTGATGTACATACTCTATTGTTACAGGTTTCAAGTCACTATATAAAAAAAGCTCGCCTTTCAGCGAGCTTCCTGATTCAAATGTATCTTTCCGGTGATGTAAAAGAAGCCCGCAACGTAGTTCTACGTTTCATAAATCGATCTGCCAGCTTCATATTTCTGATCACCATAAATCCGAAATTTCATAATTACAGAATTCATCTTACGGTATTACAATGAATTCCAGGGACAATATTAAATATTAATTATCGGAAAAGAAAGCAATTAAGACATAAACGGGAAATCAATCCACGAAAACGTTTGTATTTTGTGTTTTTTATATACCGAAAATGAAATTCTCCAATTACACATGAACAATCATTCAATATTTATCCGAATCATATTAGTTAATCGACTTAAAAACCAAAAGAAAATACCGGAGACAAGTAGACTCAAATCACTGTATTTAAATATATTAAAAAACAATATTACTGGGATTCAGATTAAAAATATGATTTTTAACCATCAGAGCGGCTTAAACTTTATATAGAACAACCGTTCAAATATTTATAAAAAAATAGCATCCCATTCAATGGAATAATCCCTACAATTTACACCACAAAATAAGCCTGTCAAAAATGCTTTTGACAGGCTCTGCAACCAATTTTCAGATTCATTTGATTTACGATTTACGATTACGATTCCTCTTTTGCAGGGAAAAGTCGTGTGTATCATCTAAAATCGTAAATCTAAAAATTAAAACTCCTTTTAAAAAGTATATCCGACAGAAACGGCAAAATTCCGATTTTTAATTTTCGTATCGTCCCACGAATCTTTATCGGCAATATTCGTCAATCCGAGATCATATTTTACACCGACATAAATGGCATTGAAGCTGACACCGGTACCGAAACTCAATCCGAAGTCAAAACGTTTTAACCCAGCTTCATCCTCTCCGGTACCGAAAGCATCTTCTTTTTCATCACCTTCTTCTCCTTCATATTTAAATTTTCCTCCGATTCCGTAAGCCAGATACGGTCCGGCATTTACATGCCATTTGATATTATCGGACAAAGAAAAGCGATAAGAAGCCAGGATCGGCAACTCCAGATAGCTCAGATTTACTTTCGTTTTGTAGCTATCGTCTTCTTTATTTTCAAATTTCACACCTTTATTACCGTAATACAAACCGGGCTGAATATAAAAGTTTTCAGTCAGGCCCCAATCCAAAAAAGCTCCGATGTGAAAACCGACTTTGGTTTTCTGATCGAAATCTCCATCCTTCATAACATCTTTCAAATCTTTACCGGCTGTCGTTAAATTTAATCCGGCTTTTACACCCCATTTGATTTCCTGAGCTTTCACGCCCACAACAAGTGCAGCAATTAAAACTGCCGATACAATCATTCTTTTCATATTCATTCTTTTTGTGCCCCAAAAGAGCTGATTAATACTAAAAACAAACCGGGAAGAGCAACCAAATCAAATAACACGTAAAAACGATCATTTTTATAGGGGACACCTTTTTCCAAAAAAAGAAAGAATAAAAAAAGTTAACAAATTGAATAAAAACTAATTGCATTTTTCTATCTTTGTCACAAAATCGGTGTGTGTTTATCTTAATTAAATGATCGTTTTTATAAATACACAATCATCTTATTATCAAATAAATACCCAAAAATACATGTAAAACAACCGATTTTATATCATAACAAAAAATCCCGTTTTTGAAATTAACAGCCCAATCTATGGGAGAAATTTATGTGTACGACACAAGGTACGTCCGGATAAAAAGATCTGTGTAGACCCGGATTATAAACTCAATTTGAAATTAAAATTCTTCCGCCGGCACTATGGTTGTACCCCTGCTCAATCGCAACCTCCACTAAGCCATAAGTTTTAATGTAGATTTACAATTCTTTTAGGGTTGGCTTGCGGGCTCAACCTAAAATCGTAAATCATAAATCATAAATCATAAATCGTAAATCTTTTAGGGTCGGCCTGTGAATTTAATCGTAAATCTAAAATCATAAATCTAAAATCCTTTTAGGATCGGCTTGCGAGCCCAATCTAAAATCGTAAATCATAAATCGTAAATCTTTTAGGGCCGGCCTGTGCGTTTAATCGTAAATCTAAAATCATAAATCGTAAATCGTAAATCTATATTTTACACCTATCCTTTTATCCTGTCTTTTTTTTTATTATTATTGCATAAGATAGACTGAACCTCGATATATCCCCGTAAACCGGGACCTGTATTCAGATGAAACTATCCAAGTTAAAAACCAGTCATATCCTTTCAAAATGGAAAAAATAATTGTTACGATCGGCCGGCAATTCGGGAGCGGAGGTCGGGAAATCGGGAAAAAATTAGCAGAAAAACTGAATATCTCATATTACGACAAAGAGTTATTACAATTGGCAGCCAAAGAAAGCGGTTTGTGTTCCGAACTTTTCGAAAAAGCCGACGAAAAAACATCAGGCGGCTTTTTGCAAGCCCTTGCGATGGGTTTTTCCATGAACGGAGCCATATATCAACCCAACGACTATTTCACGGATGCGACTTTATTTCAGGTACAATCGGACGTTATCCGTAAATTAGCCACAGAAAAATCCTGTATCATTGTCGGGCGGTGTGCCGATTATATTTTACAGGATGAAAAAAACTGTACGAACGTTTTTATACATTCCAACATGCAGGACAGAGCCGAACGGGTAAAAAAATCTTTAAACCTTCCGGAAAAAGAAGCTTTGGAACTCATTCGTAAAACAGATAAAAACCGCTCCAGCTATTACAATTATTATACAGACAAAACCTGGGGAGCAGCCTCATCCTATCATCTAAGCATCGATTCGTCGATACTGGGGACGGATAAAACAACAGAGCTTATCGAGTTCTTTATCCGCCAGAGAATAAAATAACCAGTCGGACAATACATGCATAACGGGAAAAAATGTTCAGCGCTTCTGCTTATTGCTTTTATAATAGCAATAGGAATGGTCCGTTTCTTCCCCACCGCAGGAGAGTTTTATGCCCGTCATATCTATCCGGGTATTACTACTGTCCTATCTGCCTTTTCTTCTGTTTTTCCATTTTCAGTCGGAGACTTATTCATCCTGTCAGCTTCTCTGTTCTTACTCATTTATTTTCTCCGCATTCTTATCCGGAAAAAGAGCCGGAAGGAAAAAATTTTCAATTTATTGCTGATATTGGGTTGGATTTACGTATGGTTCTATCTGGCCTGGGGTTTGAACTATTTCCGGGAAAATTTTTATGCACGCACGGGTATAACTCCGGTTTCCTATACCGAAGAAGAATTCCGCCACTTTTTAACCGATTACGTAGAAAAATTAAACAACAGCTACACCGTAACCCATTCTCCCGATTCCCTCCCGGTAGCTGAAGAAATACAAAAAGGATATGCCCGTCTTGAAAAAGAATTCGGTCTGATTCACCCACCGGCCCATTTAAAAGCCAAAACCATGCTAATCAGCCCGCTATTATCTAAAGTTGGTGTTACCGGTTATATGGGACCTTTCTTCTGTGAATTCAATTTAAACCGGGAATTACGGCCGGAAGAATACCCCGGTGTATTTGCTCATGAAACAGCCCACCGATTAGGTATCTCGAGTGAAGCCGAAGCAAATTTCTACGCCTGGTTGATATGCAACCGGTCTGAATCAGCGGCCATACGTTATAGCGGTAACTTTATACTTTTGGGGTATGTGCTCCAAAATGCCAACCGTTTGCTTTCCGAAGACGAATTCAAACAATTCACCACCTCCATCCGTCCTGAAATTATCGGGCAATACAAAGCCTATTTAAAATACTGGCGCAATAAATACAGTCCGGGCATCGGAAAAATTCAAAACTATATTTACAACCTGTTTCTGAAAAGCAATCAGATAGCTTCCGGGACAAAAAATTATTCGGAAGTAATCGGGATCATTATTTCCTGGGAGAAAGCATCCGGACACGCTGCAAATTAAAGTACGCCTTCATTTTTAGATTACAGTTAAAACTTCAAATTGCAAAAGTGTTCCGCCAGACTCTGCATATCCGGAAAAAGTAAATTCGCGCCGGCCCTCCGCAACTGCTCGTCAGGAATCGGTCCCGTATTGACGGCAACCGTAAAAATTCCCGCAGCCACACCGGCTCTTACCCCCAAAGGTGCATTCTCAACGACCATTGCCTCGAAAGGCTTTACTCCGGCTTTTTCCAAACCTTTCAAATAAGGCTCCGGATCAGGCTTACCGCGTTGCACATCAAAAGCCGTCACCATACGTTCCGGCGCAAATACACCGGGATACACCCGGTTTAACCGATCCAATAAGGAACGCTGACCGGAACCTGTCACCAATACCGGAATCAATCCTCTCCTTACAACTTCCGTTAACATCTCTTTTGCTCCGGGCATCGGTTCGGCTTCTCCCAGCTCGTTAAAGCGGCGGCTTTTCTCGCCATAAATATACTCAACCTCATGATCGGTTGCATCTCTTCCATAAGTCCGTTGATAGATATGATCGATTGTCCCCTTACCCGTCGCTCCTTCATACTGATAAAACTCCTCCCGCACACAGGGAATTCCCATCCCGGAAATCGTCTCATACCATGCCAGCGTATGATTCTTCATCGAATCGAAAAGTACGCCGTCCATATCAAAAAGTACCGCTTTCAACGCCGCATGCTCAATGTGGCAGCGACCTAAAAAACGCATATATGCTGATTCTATATCATACATTATTTTATCCGATTATATTCGACATATAAATTGTAAATCGCTTGACAAAGGAATTCGTCATCGGATTTATTTAATCTAAAATCATAAATCGTAAATTCTATTTTAAGCTAATTTGTGTATCCAATCCAAAATCATAAATCTAAAATCATTTTAGGGGTGGCCTGTGGGTTCAATCTAAAATCGTAAATCATAAATCGTAAATCTTTTAGGGCCGGCCTGTGCGTTTAATCGTAAATCTAAAATCATAAATCTAAAATCTTTTAGGGCCGCGCTGTGGGCCCAATCTAAAATCTAAAATCGTAAATCTTTTAAGGCCGGCCTGTGCGTTTAATCGTAAATCTAAAATCGTAAATCTAAAATTTATATGTATTGTTTCATTCCGGCAAAAGGATTAAAATCATCCGAATAATTAAAACGTGTAACATTGGTCAGATCCTGACCAGACAGCCACTCCAACACCCCGACCTGCAATCCCGAACAATCAACAATCGAGGGTACCAAATGATCTTCGTAGCAACGAACAACCATATCCGTCTGTATCTCATAATTCCGGAAAGAAGAAGAAACCGCTATAGAGTAACTCTCTTCCCCGGTCTGTATCTTCAACATACGCTCGTCAAAATCCATAAAAACAACTCCATTTTCAAACCTCACCTCACAATAGCGTTTCCGGAAAAGATCATTTATAAATTTTCCGACCAGTAATGTAAAACAATAGCCGTTCGTCTTCCCCTTACAACCTATAAATGTTTCGGTTTTTATATCTTCATATACGCCTAAACTCCATTTCACATCCGTCCATACAGCCTCTTCTCCCGATATAATCCGATTAATCAATGCAGGGTGGATAAATGTCTCGAATAATTGCCCACCCGTTGCCGAATCATTCGCCCAGTCCCGGGCATCCTTACCTTCCACCAAAAATATCCCGACGTCCTTGATCTTCCCCAGTCGCTCCCTGATTTCAGCCAACATCTTTTTATTCAATAATTCCGGAAAGGTCAGGTATTTCTCATAAAAAGACAACGGATTGAAAAAATAAGTCAAAGGCAGTGCTTTCTCCTGCACATAATAACTCAATGAAAAGATTTTATTCCAAATAGAAGGAATAGCCATTAACTTTTTCAACAAGGGAATCTCATATTTTACAGAAGTCAAAGGCTTCTCCAGCACGATAAACATATTATCGTTCATAAAACTTTCCAAATACGGAAGATGCTTATACGAAGGTGTTGCTATCCACAAAATTTCAGAATCCCGGGCCGTCGCAGCAATCTCAAAATCATCTTCAAACAATCTCAAGCCCGATTTTACGGTCGTAAAGAAATCAGGATTTACCGGAGTATTTTTTTTGTGAAAAATAACGATATCCCGATAAGGATAAAGCCTCTGAAGTGCCGGATAAAGCCGTTTACAGACAACATCTCCGGCGCCGATAATCGTCATAAAATGGCTTCTCTTTTCGGTCTTGACTGATTCCGACGGTAAGGTCGATATCACCACACTGATAATAATCGCAATATAAAGCACACTCAGAATCGTTACATAAAAAGGAAAATCTGCAGACGGGAAATTACCGGCCAAAGCCTGAAGAGTTATATTGAGATCGGCATTTTCTATTAAGGATATGGCTTTGGCTTGTGAAAAAAATACAACCGGAATCAGTACAAAATACTCCATCTGATGGCATATCGAATATTTTTCTTCATAAAATCTCCGGAATACATTATAATACAACAACCAAACCGACGATTCGATCAAATAATAAAACAAAATATACTTATTCCGGAAAACAAAAAAAATCCCTAAAGCAAAAAAGATAAAATAAAGTTCAACCAGCAACACCGGGATATTTATTCTTTTACTCCCTTTATCCAAAGAAAACTGCTTGATACAAAAAGCAATTTTCCGATAAATATATTTGATGATCTGCAATAAAGAAAACAAACGTATGATCCATAAAAGATGGAAAAGAGTAAATGACAATACCGACACCGAATCTTTCCAAACCCAGGCGTTTTTACTGGGAAAAGTCGATATCCCGCTGATTATTTTTTTTAAAGACATAATTATTTCCTTTGAGACAACAGACAATTAGGGGCTTCCAATAACTTTAACATAATGGCAGCACATGCTTCTGCATCGGCCAAAGCATGGTGATGCCTTGTCAGATCATAGCCGCAATAAGCCGAAACCGTGTGTAATTGATAGTTTTCCAATCCTTTAAACGACTTACGTGCCAAACGGTAAGTACAATAAAAAGGATAACCGGGATAAACCATTTCATATAAAGCATGAACCGCCTTTAAACACCCTTCATCGAACACACTGTTGTGAGCCACCAGGGGAAGTCCCTTAATCATAGGCAGAATTTCCCGCCACACGGTCGGGAATGCCGGAGCTTCCTCCGTATCTTCCCGTGTCAGGCCGTGAACTGCCGTATTTCGCCGCGAATAAAAATTAGGAGCCGGATGTATTAAACTATAATACTTGTCTTCGATGTTTCCCTCCTTTATAACGACCACACCTACAGAGCATACACTCGTAGATTGCCAGTTGGCCGTCTCAAAATCAATTGCAGCAAATTCATTCATAACCCGAAATTAAAATCCCGGCAATTCGAACCAAATTGTCGGCAGCAACAATACAAAACCCAACACAATAAAAAATATCAATATTTTCACAAACCATTTCACCCACACCTCATAAGGTATACGAGCGATACCCAATGCTCCGATCAGAACGGCCGAGGTCGGAGTAATCATATTCGTAAAACCGTCTCCAAATTGATAAGCCATTACAGTCGCCTGACGTGAAATACCGATCACATCGGAAAAAGGCGCCATAATGGGCATTGTCAAAGCAGCTTTGGCCGACCCGGAAGGAATAACGATATTGATCAACGTCTGAATCAGATACATCACACCCAACGAAACACTCTTGCCGACATCATTCATCAAAGCTGCCAAACTGTGAAGAATAGGGTCTATAATACGACCATCCTGTAATATTTCGATTATTCCACCTGCCAAACCGACAACAATCGCAGCCGAAAGAATATCCTTCGCTCCTTCCAAAAATAATTTTATGACTTCATCCGACGACCTCCCGAATGCAAATCCCGACAAAACGCCCATAGCTAAAAAAAGTGCAGAGATCTCCGTCAAATACCAACCATGCCCCATTACCCCTATGACTAAAAAGACAATCGTGAATCCCAATACCGTCAGAATAAAAAAATGAGACGACTTCCGGAGGCCTAAAGCACCCAATAAAGCATACAAACCAGTCATCACAGGTAAGGCATAAAAAGAAATAACAGCATCTCCCAGGCGGAACTCCGTCAACGGATAATAAACCGAAAAACCGATTAAGGCCACCAATATCAGAAAATATACGACACAGGAAGCCCGGGAAGTATTATATTCGACTGCCGCCACATTCTCACTTCCCCGGTTCCGCCAATATTCATCAGCCTCATACATGGGGGAAAGGGCCGGATTGCGCTTTATCCGGGCCGCATACCACAAAACGACAGCAATCAGAACAGCCGTCAGTATTCCCCAACAAACCAAGCGATATTCGAACCCGGAAAACAAAGGCAAATCGGACAACCCCTGAGCGATACCAATCGTAAAAGGATTCAAAACCGCACCGGAAAACCCGACATGAGCCGCGACATAAACCATACAAAGTCCTGTAATCGAATCATAGCCCATTTTAATAGCCAAAGGAACGATAATAATTACAAAAGCCAGTGTTTCTTCACTCATTCCGAAAACAGAACCAAAAAGGCTGAACAGAATGATAACCAAAGAAATGACGACATTATTGACTCCGATACGCTTCATCCACTTATAACGCTCCAATCCCCGGGTAAAATGTAAAAAAGAAAAAATCCCCACATCTACAGCTTTGCTGCTATTCATAATCTGAAATGCTCCGCCGATAATCAATAAAAAAGCAATGATTCCCGCCTGCTTTTCGAATCCCTCCAATAAAACCCCGAAAACCTGCCAGGTTTGAGGAGATTGTTCCACCCGGTGAAAAGAATCATCAACAATAATCGTGCGCTTCACCCCATCTAATTCGACGGTCTGTCTGTCGAATTCTCCTGCGGGAATAATCCAGGAAAGCACGGCACAAATAAGAATTATAGCAGCGATAATCGTATAGGTATGAGGAACTTTTTTAAACAACGCCATAACATCTGTTTTAGATCAGGCGAAGATAGCAGAAATAGTTGAAAATCGTAAATCAAAAAATTAGACATCCGTTCACGAATCAGTTGAAGGCTAAACAATCTATACAGCGCATTTTGATGTATAACGAATTATTCGCAAATTTGTAATTCAAAAAATAAAGTCTATGAAAAAAATAAGAGCCGCCATTGTAGGATATGGCAACATTGGGAAATACGTATTAGAAGCGCTTCAAACCGCACCGGACTTTGAAATTGCCGGAATCGTCCGGAGAAACCCCGAAAATAATCCGGTAGAGCTGAAAGCTTACCCGGTAGTTGCCAATGTAAGTGAACTGAAAGAAGTAGATGTAGCAATATTGTGCACGCCAACCCGTAGTGTCAAGGCATATGCAACGGAAATGCTCTCTAAAGGTATTCATACCGTTGACAGTTTTGACATTCACACCCAAATTACCGACTTGCATTCACAACTGAATGAGATTGCCCAAAAGCACAACCGGGTTTCCATTATTTCTGCCGGCTGGGATCCGGGAAGTGATTCAATCGTCCGGGCCTTGCTGGAAGCCTGTGCGCCTAAAGGCATTACTTATACAAACTTCGGACCGGGCATGAGCATGGGACATACCGTAGCAGTAAAAGCCATTGAAGGTGTAAAAGCGGCCCTTTCGATGACCATACCGACAGGAACCGGTATTCATCGCCGGATGGTTTACATCGAATTACAAAATGGCTATGATTTTCACGAAGTTGCTGCCCAGATAAAAGCCGATCCTTATTTTGCAAGCGATGAAACTCATGTACTTCAGGTAGACAGTGTAGATGCCTTATTAGACATGGGACACGGTGTCAACCTGACCCGGAAAGGCGTTTCAGGCAAGACGCAAAACCAGTTATTCGAATTCGATATGAAAATCAATAATCCGGCCCTGACCGGTCAGATTCTGGTATCCGCTGCCCGCGCCGCTATGCGTCAGAAACCGGGATGTTACACCCTGATTGAGATTCCGGTGATCGACATGCTTTACGGAAACCGGCAAGAACTGATCAGGCATCTTGTTTAGTAATCTCCCGACACACTAAAAACAGGATGTTTTAGGGTTAAACCGACATTAATTTTAGACTTACGGTTTTTGATTTACGACGTTTTCTACAAAAATCAGAAGGCAGATGCAAATAATCTAAAACCGTAAATCTAAAATTTAATAAAAATGTCTTCGATAAAAACAAGAAAACGGAAGTCTTCGAATATACATCCAAACATTTTTATTATCCTGTAAACTTTAGTACTTTCGCAAGGCAGAATTTTCAATTTTGCCTCAAAAATCATGACAGATAAGTTAAAAGAAGAAGTATTCAAAGCAACTGAAATTCTTAAACAAGGAGGAGTTATTCTCTATCCTACAGATACGATTTGGGGACTCGGTTGTGATGCAACCAACGAAAAAGCCGTAAAACGCATTTACGAAATCAAACAACGCGAAGACAACAAATCAATGCTCGTTTTACTCGACGATGCAGGAAAAATAGCTTCTTATGCAGATGTCCCGGACATTGCGCTACAACTGATAGAAGTCAGTGACAAACCGATGACGATCATTTATCCCAATGCCCGCAATCTGGCATCCAATTTAATCAATGCCGCAGATCAAACGATAGGCATCCGTATCACGGAAGAGGAATTCAGCAAATCCCTGATATTCCGGTTTCGCAAACCCATTGTTTCTACGTCGGCCAATATCAGCGGACAGCCCTCGCCCGGTTGTTATGCGGAAATCAGTGACGAAGTTAAAAATGCAGTCGACTACATCGTCGACTTCCGTCGGGGCGACAAACAAAAACATACTCCTTCGAGCATTGTCAAACTTGACACAGACGGTACAATCCAGGTAATCCGAAAATAATAAATATACATTCATGGCACTTATTCTCAATATCGATACAGCGACTTCCGTATGCTCTGTTGCTTTGGCCAAAGAGGGACAAATACTCGGAATAAAAGAAAATACGGAAGGGTTAAATCATTCTGTACTACTGGGCACTTTCATCGACGAACTGCTGAAAGAATTCAATATGGAAGTCAAGCAACTGGACGCTATAGCAGTAAGCATGGGTCCCGGTTCATACACAGGCTTACGCATCGGTGTATCTATGGCCAAAGGCCTTTGCTATGGAGGTCAGAAACCCCTGATTGCAGTGAATACACTCCAGGCTTTAGCCCGGTCTGTATCGGATAAACTGAAAGAAGAAGCCTGGTATTGTCCAATGATCGACGCCCGAAGGATGGAAGTATATACAGCCTTTTTCGACCGGGCCAACCGGCCCATGGCCGATACGAAGGCTGAAATCATCACACAGGATTCTTTCGCAGCCATTCTTTCCGCCCGCAAAGTATATTTTTTCGGGAACGGTAGCCACAAAACCCAAACACTCATAACTTCCCCTAATGCTCATTTTTTGGAAAACATAGAAAGTTCGGCTGCTTATATGACAGAAATTGCCGAAGAAAAATTCCGGGAAGGTCATTTTGAAGACGTCGCTTATTTTGAACCTTTCTATCTGAAAGACTTCGTCGCAACCGTTCCGAAGCACAAAGTCATTTGATTAGAAGAGGATATAAAAAGTTTTTATTATTTTTGTGACCAGAAAGAATAATAAAAATAAATCTAATCAATGGCAACAACAGCTGATTTTAAAAACGGATTGTGTATCGTTTTCAAAGACGACCTGTACACAATCGTACAATTTCAACATGTAAAACCGGGGAAAGGTCCGGCATTCGTAAGAACAAAGCTCAGAAACGTCAAAACAGGCAAAGTACTTGAAAATACATTTTCATCGGGTACGAAAGTAGATACGGCACGTATCGAACGTCGTCCGTATCAGTTTCTTTACAAAGAAGGAGAAGACTATGTTATGATGCACACCGAAACTTACGAGCAAATAAATATTCCCGAAGAATTGATCAACGCCCCGCAATTCCTGAAAGAAGGCGATAACGTTGAAATGGTTGTACATGCTGACACGGAAACTCCGCTGTATGTCGAATTACTGCCGACAGTTGTTTTGGAAATTACGTATACAGAACCCGGACTGAAAGGTGATACGGCTTCTTCTACAGCTTTAAAACCGGCTGAAGTAGAAACCGGAGCCAAAGTGATGGTTCCGCTTTTCCTTGAAACGGGCGAAAAAATCCGCATCAATACAGCGGAAGGCAGTTACGTTGAAAGGGTAAGAGAATAACAATACCTCATAAATTTAGATTGTAGATTTTAGATTAAATAAATCCGGCAACAAATTCTTTTGTCAGGCAATTTAAAATTTACAATCTAAATTTCGATATTTCCGTCCGCTACTTTGGTGAGTCCGTCGATGACAATTTTTGCAGCATTCTGTTCTGCCTCCTTTTTAGACGCTCCTGTTCCGCTTCCCATCACCTCGCCCCCAACGCTGATAATGCAATTGAAGTGATCTCTGCGGTTTCTTGAATTTTCCGTAATATTGAAAGCCAACTCCTGCTTATTTTTCTGTCCCCACTCAATCAACCGGCTTTTATAATTACGATCTACGGTCACCAACTCCCGGATATTAAAGAAATTGGGAAAAATAAATTTCTCGATGAACTTCTTCGTGTTGACAAAACCCTGATCCAGAAACATGGCTCCGATAAACGCTTCGAACACATCTCCATAGACATGTTTATTCTTAGAGATATCGGATTTAGCGACCACCGCTTTATCCAAGCCGATATTGATCGCCAACTCGTTTAATGATTCCCGGCTTACAACTTTGGAACGGACACGGGTAAGAAATCCCTCGTCTTTACTAGGGAAAAATTTATACAACAATTCAGCAATAATAGCCCCTAAAACAGCGTCTCCCAAAAACTCAAGACGTTCATAATTCAGTACCGTACCGTTCTTTGTATATTTAGAAGCTGATTTATGAAGAAGAGCCAATTTATAGAGGCTTCGATTACCCGGTACAAAGCCCATCTGAGAAACAGACAATCCATAAAACTTATCTTTCCGATGAAGATAAAGTCTTATGGATTGAATCAATTTACTAACCACTGCCTAAAAATTTAGAAGTGATTATTTTTTAATTACAACACAGGCATTGTGCCCTCCAAAGCCAAAAGTATTACTGATGGCAACATTCACTGTCCGTTTCTGGGGCGCGTTAAATGTAAAATTCAACTTCGGATCGAGTTCCGGCGCCAAAGTGTGGAAATTAATCGTAGGAGGAACAACATCATTTTTTACAGCCAACGTACAAGCAATAGCTTCTACGGCACCGGCAGCTCCTAAGAGGTGACCGGTCATTGATTTGGTTGAACTGATATTCAACTTGTAAGCATGCTCGCCAAACGCTTTCCGGATAGCTGTCGGTTCGGAAATATCGCCCAAACCTGTAGAAGTTCCATGAACATTGATATAATCAATGCTTTCCGGTTTGATTCCTGCATCTTCAAGAGCCAACAACATAACTTCATAAGCACCTTCGGGATCCGGAGCTGTCATATGATAAGCGTCGCAATTACCGGCACCACCTGCCAATTCGGCATAGATACGGGCACCTCTTTTTACGGCATGTTCATACTCTTCAAGAATCAGGCTTGCCCCACCTTCTCCGATCACGAAACCGTCGCGATCCGCATCAAACGGGCGGGATGCAGTTTTAGGATCATCATTGCGGGTTGAAAGGGCTTTCATAGAATTAAAACCACCCACACCAGGAACGGTGACAGCAGCTTCAGAACCCCCGGCAACAATGACATCAGCTTTTCCTAAGCGAATTAAATTCAATGCATCGACAATAGCGTGAGCCGATGATGCGCAAGCAGAAACCGTCGTATAGTTCGGACCCTTAAATCCGTTTTCTATAGCGATCATAGCTCCTGCCATATTAGCAATCATCTTTGGAATAAAGAAAGGGTTGAAGCGTGGTGTTCCGTCTCCCTTTGAAAAAGTATCACACTCTTCAAAGAACGTTTCCAAACCACCGATTCCAGCCCCCCATATTACGCCAATTCGTCTCTTGTTCATCTGTTCCAGATCCAAACCTGCATCTTTAATAGCCTCTCTTGCAGCAATAATACCGAATTGAGTATAAAGATCCATTTTACGAACCTCTTTTTTATCGAAATATTCAGTCGGTTCGTAATTTTTCACCTCACAGGCAAACTGTGTACGAAAATTTGATGCATCAAAACGAGTAATAGGACCGGCGCCACTAACACCTTTAATCAAATTGTCCCAAAACTCCGGTACATTTTTACCAAGTGGATTTATTGTTCCAAGACCTGTAATTACTACTCGTTTCAAATTCATAAAATAGATATTGGTTTTTTACTTTGCGTTAGCTTCTACATAAGAGATAGCATCACCTACAGTAGTGATCTTTTCTGCCTGATCGTCCGGAATAGTGATGTTGAACTCTTTCTCCAATTCCATGATCAATTCTACTGTGTCCAAAGAGTCAGCTCCCAAATCATTCGTAAATGTAGCCTCCGGAGTAACTTCAGTTTCATCTACTCCTAATTTGTCAACAATGATAGCTTTAACTCTACTTGTAATGTCAGACATAACTTTAAATTTTAATTAGACATTTAATTTAATTCATGCACATTTTTCAAACGCGCATATTTTTCAAACTCGGTGGCAAAGTTAGAGTTTATTTTTTTTCTAAAAAATTTTTTGGGAGGAATATAACTTTTACTACCTTTATGCAATTGATTTATAACGATTTACAAAATGAAAAAAATAGCAATATTTGCCTCTGGATCAGGTTCTAACGCTGAAAACATCATCCGGCATTTTGCTTCTAACAATCAAATTTCCGTCGATTCGGTCTTTTGTAATGTAGCCGATGCCTATGTTTTGACAAGAGCTCAAAAATACCATATACCGACCTTTGTATTTGATAAAAAAGAACTCGTTGATCCGGACCGGCTTTTAAAACAACTTCAGGAAAGACAAATCGATTTCATTGTCCTGGCAGGCTTTCTGTGGCTTATGCCCCCTCATATCACAAACGCCTATACACGACGTATCATCAATATCCATCCGGCCTTATTACCCAATTATGGAGGAAAAGGCATGTACGGCATGAAAGTACACGAAGCTGTCATTGCCGCAGGAGAAAAAGAAAGCGGTATCACAATACATTATATTGACGAACATTACGACAAAGGGACCGTCATTTTCCAGGCCAGATGCGATATCAGCCAAGCCGACGATCCGGAAAGCCTGGCACAGAAAATACATGCTTTGGAATATGAATATTTTCCTAAAGTCATTGAAGAAACCATTAATAAATTTTAGATTGCAAACGAAATACGACTTTTCATGTAATCGTAAATCAAAAATCGTAAATATACAGAATGAAATTTACTCATTTTCACGTACATTCTCAATATTCTATTCTGGACGGAGCAGCCAGCATTCCCGGTTTGGTAGACAAGGCGGCAGCGGACGGTATGACGGCATTGTCACTTACCGACCACGGCAATATGTTCGGCATTAAACTTTTTTATGACACCTGTAAGCAAAAAGGCATTAAGCCCATATTAGGCTGCGAAGCTTATGTTGCCCGGGTATCCTTATTCAACAAAGAAAAACCGATCGACCGTTCGGGAGAACACCTTATTATATTAGCAAAAAATCGTACCGGTTATCTGAACCTGGTGAAATTATGCTCTACCGCCTTTGTAGACGGCTTTTATTACCGCCCCCGTATAGACAAACGGGAACTCGAAAAACACCATGAAGGATTGATTATCTCCTCTGCCTGTCTCGGAGGTGAAATCGACCAAAAAATCATGGCCGGAGACCTTGCAGGAGCCGAGGCCGCTGCACAATGGTATAAAGACCTGCTCGGAGAAGATTATTATCTGGAGGTAATGCGTCATCCGGCAGCAGACCCCAGACAAAGAGCCGAAATCTATGACAATCAGCAACTCTGTATTCAGGAAAAAATAAAAATAGCCCAAAAATTAGGTATCAAACTCATCGCCACCAACGATGTACATTTTCTGAATGCAGAAGATGCAGAAGCGCACGACCTGTTGATTTGCCTGAACACCCGGAAAGACATCGATGACCCGAACCGGATGCGCTATACCCGCCAGGAATGGTTTAAAACAACACAGGAAATGATAGACCTTTTTCCTGATTTACCGGAAGCCATCGAAAACACACAGGAAATCGTTGACAAAGTCGAAGATTATCAATTGGACTCCGACCCCCTGATGCCTGTATTCCCCATTCCGCCAGAACTCGGGACAGAAGAGGAATACCGCCGGAAATATACCCAGGAAGACCTTTTCAATGAATTTACCCAAGATGAAAAAGGGAACGTGGTCATGTCCGAAGAAGAGGCCCATAAAAAGATCAAAAAATTAGGAGGTTACGAACGGATTTACCGTATCAAACTGGAAGCCGACTACCTGAAGGAATTGACCATGAAGGGGGTGATAAAACGCTATGGCGAAAACCCGTCCCCTGAAGTCATGGAACGAATCAACTTCGAATTACACATCATGAAAACCATGGGATTTCCCGGTTATTTCCTGATTGTGCAAGATTTTATTCAGGCAGCCCGGGATATGGGCGTAATCGTAGGTCCGGGACGCGGTTCTGCAGCGGGCAGCGCTGTCGCTTATTGCTTAGGTATTACCAATATCGATCCCATCAAATACGATCTGCTGTTCGAACGTTTCCTGAATCCGGATCGTATATCGCTTCCCGATATAGATGTCGACTTTGACGACGACGGCCGCCAACGGGTGCTCGAATGGGTAACGCAGAAATACGGTGCAGACAAAGTTGCCCACATCGTAACTTTCGGCAGTATGGCTGCTAAAATGGCCATCAAAGACGTTGCCCGGGTACTGAAGCTCGATTTGTCAGAAGCCAACCGTCTGGCTAAAATGGTCCCGGAAGCTCCCAAAATGACATTGAAAAAAGCCTACAAAGAAAATCCGGACCTCGCCAAAGAAAAAGATTCTCCGAACCCACTGATATCAAAAACAATACATTTGGCAGAAACACTGGAAGGCTCCGTCAGACAAACCGGAGTGCACGCCTGTGGAATTCTGATCAGCCGGGATCCGCTCACAGACCATATTCCAATCATGCCGACAGAGGGCGAAAGCCTCATGACAACACAATATGACGGCCACTTTGTTGAACCGATCGGACTGATTAAAATGGATTTTCTGGGATTACGAACCCTTTCCATCATCAAAACCTGTCTGGAAAACATCAAAAAATCCAAACATCTCGTCCTCGATGAAAACGAAATACCCCTGGATGACGAAGAAACATTTAAACTATTTTCCCGCGGTGAAACCACCGGACTGTTCCAGTTCGAGTCGCCCGGTATGAAAAAGCACCTTCGCGCATTGCAACCGAACCGCTTTGAAGACCTGGTAGCCATGAATGCTTTATACCGTCCGGGGCCGATGGAATATATCCCGCAATTTATCAAGCGTAAACACGGAGAAGAACCCATTGAGTACGACCACCCGATGATGGAGCCCTATTTGAACGACACCTATGGAATCACCGTATACCAGGAACAGGTAATGCTTCAATCCAGGGCACTGGGGCTCTTTACCCGAGGTCAATCGGACACCTTGCGGAAAGCTATGGGTAAAAAGAAATTCGAGCTATTGGCCGAATTGAAAGGCAAATTTGTCGAAGGCTGCAAAAAAAATCCGGACTTCGTCAAAGGAGCGCAGGAGAAAGGAAAAAACATTGAAGAACTGGTCAACAAAATCTGGGGAGACTGGGAAGCATTTGCTTCTTATGCATTCAATAAATCACATTCCGTTTGTTATGCCTATATCGCCTATCAAACCGGCTTCCTGAAAGCCCACTACCCTGCCGAATTCATGGCAGCCAACTTGAGTAATAACCTTTCGGATATTACCAAAGTGACCGTTTTTATGGACGAATGCAAACGGATGGGCCTAAAAGTTCTTGCCCCGGACGTCAATGAATCATACAATGATTTCATGGTAAATACCCATGGCGACATCCGTTTCGGAATGGCCGCCATAAAAGGAGTCGGAGAAGGAGCTGTCGAAAAAATCATCGAAGAACGGGAAAAAAACGGTCCTTATAAAGATGTTTTCGACTTTTTCGAACGCATCGACTATAAATCCGTCAATAAAAAAACATTGGAAAACCTGATTACTGCCGGAGGTCTGGACAGTTTCGGTTATCACAGAGCCCAATACCTTCAACCTGTGGATGCAACAATGACCATACTCGACACATTGGTAAACTTCGGGCAAAAAAATCAGAAAGACAGTATGAATTTACAGGTATCCCTTTTCGGAGGCATGGAAGGCTATGAGGTAACCCGTCCCAACATCCCGCATTGTGAGCCCTGGACTGATCTGGAAAAATCCAAAAAAGAAAAAGAATTAATAGGCATTTACCTTACTTCTCATCCCCTGGATCAGTTCAAATTGGAAATCAAAGCCCTTTGTACTCCCTTGGATGAACTGAACAGCAATATGCCTGCATTCCGGGACAAAGACATCACAATTGCAGGCATTATCATTAATAAACGTGAAGGTAAAACCAAAAAAGGAAATGATTTCGGCATCCTGACCATAGAAGATTTCAGCGGTAGTTTTGAATTACCGTTATTCGGAGAAGACTATATCAAATACCGGAACTATTTTATCCTGGAAACGGCTATATACATTAAAGGAAGAGTTCAGGCCAAAAGATGGTCAAGTGATCCGGACGACCTCTCTTTCAATATCCTGAGCATCGATTTACTAAACGTAATAGGCGAAAACCTCGTAAAATCCGTTACCCTGCTTGTCGACATCGAACAATTAAACCTGGAAACTTTAAACGAAATCAATAACCAATTCATCCGGCAACATCAGGCAGAAAAAGAAACAAATAATATTCCTCTGAATTTTATCCTGTTCGATAAAAGCGGATACAATGTTAAAATGTTCTCACGAACCTGTCAAATAGAACGTTCCAGAGAATTGTATGAATATTTTGAAAATAATGATGCCATTAAAATGAAAATTAATTAATTTCGCAAAGTGAACAGAGAGTATCTATAGAATTTCCCGGAGAAAAAAAATTTCCGGAAAATATGGATTGTAATACATGCATGTGATTCATTTATAAACAGAATAAACTTATAACTAAAAACAATATCATGGCTATAGTAGTTAACGATTCTAATTTTGAGGAAGTAGTGTTAAAATCCGAACTTCCTGTTATGGTAGACTTTTGGGCAGAATGGTGCGGTCCCTGCAAAATGATGTTACCGATTGTCGAAGAAGCAGCTACAGAATATGCCGGGAAATTAGTCGTTGCCAAAGTTGATGTTGACAGCAGCCCGGGTACAGCAGCTCGTTTCGGTATTCGTAATATCCCGACAATACTTTTCTTCAAAAACGGAGAAGTAGTAGACAAGCAAGTCGGCGCAGCCCCAAAAACATCATTGGCTGAAAAAATCAAAGCCGTACTCTGATACTAAAATGGAGAATTGAAAGTCATTTAATTTATCACTTTCATTCTCCATTCTTATTTTCAACCTTTCATTTCCCATTCATTTGTGTCTGTATCCTTAGAAGAAATTGTCCAATACGAACAATTTGACAATCTCGAATTTATTGCCTCCCAGATTGTCGAAGGGTTTATTACAGGGCTTCACCGGAGTCCGTATCATGGCTTTTCTGTAGAATTTGCAGAACATCGTGTTTACAACAACGGAGAATCCACTAAACACGTCGATTGGAAACTTTTTGCCCGGACAGAAAAACTGTTCATAAAACAATATGAAGAAGAAACCAACCTACGCTCTTATATTGTATTGGATACTTCTTCATCTATGTTATTCCCATACAAATCGGGAAAAATCTCTAAATTATCATTTTCCGTATACTGCGCGGCAGCATTGATTTATATGCTGCGAAAACAACGGGATGCTGCCGGATTATGTTTGTTTTCGGATAAAATCGAAACATTGACCGATACCAAACTGAATACGACACATACACAAATGATCTATTCCCTGCTGCAAAATCTGATCAAAGAAAACGCCATTCCGTTAAACCGCCCGACCACGACAGCCAATATCCTGCATCAACTGGCAGACAGTATTGGCAAACGTTCCTTAATCGTTCTTTTCACAGATATGTTCACCAACGGCGACACCGAAGAACTGTTTGCAGCATTACAACACCTCCGCTATAACAAACACGAGGTCATACTCTTCCATGTCAAAGACAAAAAAATGGAAGAACAATTTCAGTTTTCCAATCGTCCGCACATTTTTATCGATCTGGAAAGCGGCAAAGAAATCAAGTTCTCGCCCAACGAAATCCGGGAAACCTACAAGCAAAAAATCGCCGAATTCTACAAAGAATTAAAACTTCGCTGCAATCAATTCCGCATCGACTTTGTAGAAGCCGATATAAATGAAGGATTTCGTGAAATTCTTCTTCCTTATCTGATCAAAAGAAGCAAACTTTATTAACGGACTTCATCCGGCCACGGACAAGGCTTCCCCGTCTTCTTAAAAGAAGGACGTTGGGCGTTCACCGACCGAAGATATTTCCCCAACTCTCCGGATAATTTATGGACTAATTTCGGATTGCGGCTGGCACAATCATCCTTTTCGCCGATATCTGCCCGGATATTAAACAACTCCTTTTTCCCGGTCTCATAATAATATACCAACTTCCAATCACCGTTTCTCACTACCGAAGTTGCACCGATTCCGGGCCCCGTATTTCCCCAAAGATTCGGGTAATGCCAAAATAATTTACGCCCTTTAAAAGTATCGCCGGTTTCTTTTAACATAGGAACAAAGCTAACTCCGTCGATATGCTGTACTGTCTTATAATCAGTAATTCCGGCCATTTCCAGTATCGTAGGATAAAAATCTTCGATAATCAACGGCTTATCACAAACAACACCGGGTTTCACAACGCCGGGCCATTTCACCAGCATAGGCTCGCGTATGCCCCCTTCATAAGCAGAACCTTTCCCACTGTTTAACGGTGCATTTTGAGTATGTGGCACTCCATCCCTCCATCCCGGTTCGGAAGCCAGGCCTCCGTTATCGGACATAAACAGGATCACCGTCTGATCCGCCAAATCGTATTTCTCCAAATAATCCATCAAATCTCCCAGACTTTTATCCATTCCTTCCACCAATGAAGCATATGCAGCATCCTTCGGTTGAAGCCCCTTATCCAGATATTTTTGATAAAAACGCATATCGGCATCGATAGGTACATGTACGGCATAATGAGCCATATACAAAAAGAAAGGCTGACCGTATTCCCGGGATTTGTCCAAAGCTTTCATTGCTTCGAGAGTCAAAGCTTCAGACAAAAAAGTGCCGCTGCCCCAATAATGTTCCAATCCCGGCACGGCAAACCAGGGATTCGGTTTTCCATCCGTACGGTTACCGTAGTTTTTTTCACTTAAATAACTGGTCGGTGCCCCTCCGGCATGTCCGGCAATATTGACTTCAAATCCAAAATGATAAGGACTTTCTCCCGGTGTATTTAAAGCCCCGAAATGCGCCTTTCCACAATGAATCGTATGATAACCGTTATCTTTCAACACCTGCGCCAAACCAGTTACCTGAGTCGTATGCTCTATACCCGGAACCTGACAAATCCCGTTTACGTTCCACTCCGGCAATTGCAAAACATCACTCTTCCGGTCAGTAGACTGATTTTTAGGATAAGTCCAGTTTGTCACCCGGTGTCTGGCGGCATTCATACCTGAAAATAAACTGCAACGGCTGGGCGAACTGATACTACATGCATACGCTTGGGTAAACTTCATTCCCTGCGCAGCCAGACGCTCCATATTCGGAGTTTCAAACATTTTATTATAAGGTGTCTCCTTTTCCCAAAAAGGCACTGAAGTATCCTGCCATCCCATATCATCCACCAAAAATAAAATGATATTGGGACGTTTTTCTAACTGGGCAGACTGTCCGTAACCGGTCAGCCCAGCCAAAGGAAGAGCCAAAGTCAATAAAAACTCTTTATTCATAACATTTTGTATTTCATGATTTTACAAATCAATCACTATTCGCTGCGGTTTATCAACCGCAATACTTCGCAATCCGGGGGTTTCTCCCGAATCACACCACACTTTCAATATCCCGCAATCGGCAACATCCACAACTAAACGATGCGGATGACAGGATACAATATTTACCGTTGCCGGAGAAAGATACTTCTCCTGCAAGCCGATAACAGCCCACCCGTCTGTCACAGGACAAAAGTAAAGTAAACGATCGCAGAATCCTTTCAAATCCACCTGCAAACTATCTTCCAAAATTTCTGCCTTCCGGCTTTCCCAGTCATAAACCACCATTCGTTCCGGCATACTCACCCGCTTACCTGTCATACACTCCCGCTGCAAATAATCTTCCCGTCGCAAAACAGCCGTAATATTGCGGTATTCCGAAGCTTTATTCAAATTATAACATATCATAGCCATAGCCTTCTCACCTACCGGAGCAATAACCCGAAAAGCCTTTCCGCTATACACCGGATTGGTAAACACAGACTCAGGCGCCGGCACGGCCGGAGCTTCAGGACGGTACAAAAGGCCTTCTTCATTGACCAGCGGCCAAATCAATTCTCCGGCAAAATCTTCCGGAGCATCCGACAAATAAACAGGTCCGCCGGAAACAGCCTTGGAACGGGCCATCATCCCGCCGCAAACCGTATCACACGAATGAAACATATCGTGGTCAGGCCACACGGTTTGCCCTAACCACAAGGTATTCATATACGACTGAAACAAATGAGAGCGGGCCATATCCTCATCAAATTTCTTATAATCGATACTTACCCGGGTCACAGCACTGTAACGCGTATGATCCGTATTCAAAACATTCTGTGCCATACAATTGATAAGCCCTAATCCCAAGCGATGCGCTTCCTTTTCCAACGCTTTATTACATTCCCGGGCCTGATATATAACCCGTCTTCCTCCCATATACAAAGGCAGAACAAAAGACTGTACATCGATTTTCAGAAAATCGAAACCGTAAGATCTCAAACTTTCCAGATAATAACGGTAATAAGCCTCAATATCCTCGCTACGTTTACCCGGCAACAGCGAATGCTGAAATACATACAAATGCTTACGGACATATTCCGGAAAATCATTCTCCAAAGCGATACCCTGCCAAAAACCGGGAAATCCATACCACAATCCCATCCAGCGGATTTTATCCGGATCACGCATATTGAGCAACGGAGCCCACCCGGAAGGAAACTTCAGACTATCCGGCTTAAAGCTGGTCAGTTGCTCCGCTTTATTGCGGACATGTCCGTCATCGATCAACACATAGCGTACCGGCAATCCGGACTCTTCTATCCGGCAAATATCTTTCTCCAACTGCCCCTCATTGATATTCCGGTAATAATGCTCCCAGGTACACCATCCCAAATAAGAAAAAGGTTCATACCATTTTTTATCTTTTCTGGCAGATAAATCAGCAATCCTCCGGTCTGCCGTCAGCTTTTTATATGCCTTATCCAAAGTCCCGTAAACGGAAGTATCCGATGACGATAACAAAAAGGGCACCTTCCCGTTCAATGTGTCCAATCCCAACGTAGAAACCAGAACATTCACCGTCCCATCGGTATTTACACGAAACCAGCTCAAACTATTTTCCCCAGCCACCGCTTTCAAAAAAAGACACTTTCCATCCTTCAAATGCAATAACAAAGCATCACCCGCCACACATACTTTCCCATTCGACGGAATACCCGGATAATCATCTGCCCTCAAATCCGCAATTTTCTTAAAATACCAAGGCAAAAGCCGATTCGTATTATTCGGCCAACTATGATCTCCCGCCCGGAAATCCCGGCTAAAAAATACACCTTCTACATACTCCGGCAATATCAACTTATAAATCAGTGTCGTCTGAGCTTCCGGCAACTGTTTTTCCTCCCAGATTTTCTCGGCCGCATGCTGACGCAAATCCACGGGAACTCTCATTGCATAAGCCGGTACAGTATCAAAACTCTTTCCCCGTTCATATAAAAAACAATTCTCCTCTTGAGCATATCCTTCCGCGATCTGAAATACGATGAAAAAGATCAAATAAAACTTCCGCATCCCGGATTTTCCCTTGTTCCTTTTCATTTTTCACCTCCATATACGCTGAAATTCAGGACATCCGGAACATCTACCGCTTCCACAACCGTCAATCGCACAACTTTCGTCTTCAAAGACGGAAATTGCTGTATACGTTTATGCCCCACAGACTCCCCCTCACACACAGTTTGCCACATTCCGTCCACTTTAGCCTCTACCTTATACCGCCGGATTCGTTCACCTTTGCTGATATCTTCCTGTATAATGCAACTATGTATTTCGGTCTCTTTACCCAATTTTAATTCCAGGCGATTCCCGCTCCCTTTAACGGATTTCAAAGGAGTAGCGAACCGCTCCCGTACCGCATCCCCGAATTCTTTCAGCCGAAGCGAATCACCGGCAGGAAGCAGACCGGAAGGATCGGGAGTCAGGCCAAGTATCAAGGTCGCATTCCGTCCGACAGATTTACGATACATATTCATCAAATCAGTCAAAGGATAAACGGCATCTTCATCTCCGGGCTCCCAAAACCATTCGTGCCTCCCCTCTGCCCCGCGCAAAGGAGTATCGGCCATAGCCGGAACCCAATATTTTCCGTTCGGATCACCGTGCTTCAACAAAAGCAAATGTTCCTCATCCGAATCCGACTGCTTATGATGAGAATAAGGTTGCGGAAAAGAGGACCAGCAAGGGTAAGCTACCGTACCGGTTTCCGAACCACCCCAACGGAAATCAGCTCGTTGCACATTGTGATAAAATAAACAATCAGGCTGATATTTTGTAACCACAGGCAATACATCCGGTCCGTCTCCTTCCGGATCGTCCGCACCTCCGTCAAACCAGATCAGAAACAAATCACCGTAACGGGTACACAACTCTTCCACCATCTTTTCACACATCTGTTTATACCATTGTTGACGGTTACGGGCAAATACCCCCTCTCCCTGCGCTTTGAAATTATGAATCCCCAGCAGAGAATTCCAACGAATACCGACATAAATGCCCGGCATAATCCCATATTTACGGCAAGAATTCACAAAATCACGTACAATATCCCCTTTTCCATCCCTCCATTTTACAGCCTTCAGGCAATAGGGATTCACATCACTCTGATACAAAGCAAAACCTGTTTCATGCGTGGCCGTCAATACGGCAAATTTTGCTCCGGCATTCTTTGCAGCAACAACCCATTGATCGGTATCCAAATGTTCCGGATTAAAAATATTATAATCTGCGACCGGCGTAATCCGGTTATTCCCCTGCCCGTATTTTTTCCCGTCAAACACATGCAGATCATAATGGAAAACAACTCCCAATTCAGCCTCGTGCCATTTCAATTGAGACCGCGACGGCACAGGATGCCCCGCCGTTTGAGCCATTGTCCCGGATAATAGAAAACAAAAAGTAAAAAATAAAAAACACTTCCTCATTTTATAAAAATATCATTATTTACAAAAATATAAAAATTATTATAAACGGAAACAACCGAAAGAATCACTACATCAGGAATTGCAATCCATAATACGGCAATGTATTACAGATTGCAATCCGATCTTCCGGATATAAACCGGCTTCATTCAGAATATCAATACTCGGCTTTCGAACCGACTTCTATCTTCCAGCCCGGATTCTGATAAATCACCGAAGTCGTAACGTCACCTCCCTCTTTCGGCGTACTCTTCGTAAAATGGTAATAGGCAATCGGATCCAGGTAATGAGCCTGCGGGAAATTATAACCACCGAAAGCCAGATTATTCCGATTGATAGACAACGGACGCAAATACTTATACGAACGGGTAGAAACATTGGGAGCATCTGATTCTCCTTCCGGTTTCAGATTGTCATATAACTTATACATTTCATCCCACAAATTGATACCTTCGATATAATATCGCTGCATTTGATCCAAAGCCCTCCAGCGGTACAAATCGTCTTTACGCATTCCTTCTGCAATAAATTCACAGCGGCGTTCCCGGCGAATATTATATAAAGTGGCGTCTACCGGATTACTTCCGGAATATTTTGCCAAATCACGCTCCCGAGACAAATCAGTATGAGCTATCGTATTATTAAAATCCGTATCCACACCGGCACGTCTTCGCAACGCCTGCCAATACTCCCGGCTTTTCCCATCCAAACTACCGTTTTTTACATAGTCAGCCTCAATATAGTTCAAATAAGCCTCCGCCACCCTGAAAATAATACAAGGGGATACATACTGTACATTGATCAGATATTCTGTATTTACCAATCCTTTCTTTATAGAATACCCTGTCGTCGTCCTTACTTCAGCATCCCCACCCGTCAAATCCGGCTTTTCAAAATAAAAATCAGGACGTAACTGATCACCGGCAACCAACACAGAAGATGTTAAACGTATATCTCTATCGTGTAAAACATCTTCCAATGTCTCGTCTCCTTTATAAACAGCATCGGCATAAATCGGTAAACCGCTCGTCATTAAAAAACTTTCCACCAAAGAGCGGGAAAACCCCGTATTTCCTCCACCGTTACTCTGCAAATAAGATTGTACATAATGAGACACCTTTTCTTCCAGACTGTATGCCCGGAATAAAAGTACTTCAGGCACTGTATTGAGATTTGCCATTCTGAACATACCGGCATAATCGTCGTACAAAGCGATCGAAGAAGCCACCTCGTCAGCAGCCGTCATCGCCTGTGTCAGGAAAAAGTCAATTTCCCGGTTTAAATCGATCGTAAAATCTGCCAGATAATCCGCATTCGCCCCCGGCCAGTCAGGACCACCGGGAACACGGGCAGTGCCGGCATGGTATTTTAACCAGGTACCTTCATATAAAGCAACCCTGGATTTAAACAAAAGAGCCGCATTCCGGGTCAACCGGTTTGAAGCCGGAGCAGCCGGTTGCATATACAAAATTGCAGAATCCAGATCCGACAAGATAAAACGGGCAACCTCATTTCGGGGCCTGCGTTTATTGGCTTCTACCAATTCGCTGTAATTGTCGTCCAACACCTTGGTGATAATCGGGAAATCTCCGACAGCCGTCAATTTGGAAAAATAAATATACGCCCGAAAAAAATACATCTCACCAATATAATGGCGGATATTGTTTGTAACACCTGAAATTTTCCCTTCTCTGTATTTTGGCAATACATCTTCAAAGAAATAATTGCAATCCCGTATAGATTCAAAATTCCAGGCTCCACCGGATTGTCCTACCGTCTTCTGACCCAGAATAAAATTTCCGTTTGAACTTTGAGACGTCTGATTATCACTATTATTATCGTAACCGTATTGCCCGATTCCGGAATATCCGGCAGGAGTACGGAACAAGGAGTATTTTGCTGCTCCGTAAGCCGCCAGTTGATCTTCCGTATTCAGGTATACATTCGGAGTCACGGCCGCCTTCGGTTCGAGATCCAGGAATGCGTCACAAGAGACGGCTCCGGTCCCCAGAAAAATAGATAATACAATGTATATTATTCGTTTCATAACCTTTCATTTTTAAAATGTAACATTTAATCCGCACGACAAAACACGGGAAAGCGGATACACCTTACCGTCTGAATACTTCCCGTCATACGCTTCTGGGTCGAATATTTTCGACATTTTTGTAAGCGTAAACAAATTATCCCCGGAAAAATAAACCCTCACCCGTGAAAGACCTATTTTCGCAACAAGATGCGTCGGTAACGAATAACCGATCTGCAAATTTTTCAACCGGAGATAAGCAGCACTCTGTACATAACGGGTCTGATTCTGGTTGTTTTTCTGGGTACCGAATATAGGACGGGGATAATACGAGTTTACATTAGCTCCCAACGGATCACCTTCCGGCCGGAAAAAATCATAATGCTCTTTCAGTCCCATAGCCTGCCACATATTACCCGTTGCTCCCCAAAAGTAATTTCCACCCAACAGGGCATCCCGTTTACCGACTCCCTGGAAAAAAGCCCTGAAATCAATACCTTTCCAATCGGCACCCAATGTCAATCCAAAAGAATAACGAGGGGTCGTATTACCGATCACTTTCAAATCACCCGGATTTTTAGCCGTATAATCTCCCGTCGTAATCTCGCCGTCATCATCCAGATTCCGGAACATCACATCGCCCGCAGCCCATGCCGTACCGAGACGCTCCTGATTCGTATGGGCCAAATGAGCCTGCATTTCCGCATCCGTCTTTGCAATACCCACGGTTTCATAACCCCAGATTTGCCCCAATATCTGCCCTTCATAATAAGTTCCCAAAGATTTACTTTCATTCGGATATTTGGTTACCTCTCGTTTGAAATCAGAAACATTAAAAGATATCGTATACCCGAAATCGCGGATCCGGTCGTTCCAGGTCACCTGAAATTCCCATCCTTTCGTCACCATCGTCGCATTGTTCCGTTTCGGCAAATTACCGGTAGCGATACCGATAACGGTAGAAACTTCTGCCGGCGGACCGACCATATCCTCTGTAGTACGTTTATACCATTCTCCGGATATATTCAGGCGATTATTCAGCAGGCCCAGGTCCAAACCGATATTCAGACTCTTTACTTTCTCCCAGGTCATATTCCGACTGTTCATATAAGGAGCCCACGCTGTATTCGTTTTTTTTCCATCGATCAGCCAACTGCCGTTCGCAGTACCTACCGGTTGTGTCAAATAAAAAGGATAATACGTAGCCGTCGGATTTCCCTCTACATACGTATTCTGGTTACCCAGCATACCCCAGGATACCCGAGGTTTCAACATATTGACATAAACGACATAATCTTCCCAGAATTTTTCCCGGGCTATATTCCAGCCAACCGAAAATGAAGGGAAAAAATTCCAACGTTCACTCTTCATAAAACGGGAAGAACCATCGTAGCGACCGTTAATTTCCAACAGGTAACGACCGTCGTAATCATAATTGATTCGCCCGAAGAAACCCGCCGTAGACCATTGACCGAGATACCCACTCGTCACATCTTTACCTGCCGCTGTATTGATGGAAGGAACTTCGTCCGTAATCACATCGTCCCGCCTCACACCGACATCCTCGGTCTGAAACAACTCGGCATTGAATCCGATCATTACTTTAAAATTGTGCATTTCATTCAATGTCAGCGAATAATCGGAATAGGTACTCACTGTTGTCAGGTTCGTTTGCTGACTGGCATAATAAGCCCAGGTACTTCCTTCAGGAGAATTATCGTTGAATTTCATCAGCTTCGGAGTACCGTCTGATGTATATTCGTATACCTTAGCCAGATTCTGTCGCCAGATCGTATTTACCAGCCGATGACCGAAATCGGCCGTAATATTCCAGTTCTCTAAAGGAGTGATTACCACATTTCCTTGAGTATATATCTGATCCTTACGCCGGAAATAACGTCCTCCGTTCTCAATCTGCTCCAACTTCGAATTACGCATATAATGACCGTTCGGATCCTTGAAAGGCATCGTTGGCCATGTACGGGAAATGTCGTGATAATACAAGCCATTATCATCGGCAAACAAAGGTTTATCCAGATCTTCCCGGATCAAGCGGGTCCGTAACCCTACCCGTAACCAATCCGTTACCTGGGCAGAAATATTCCCGGCCACATTAATACGTTCAAACAAATCGTCTCCGTATTTCAAAAGTCCTTCCTGGTTCATATATGCGGCAGACATAAAATAACTCAGACTTTCGGATCCTCCGTTCACATTGAACGAATGCTCCTGAGTAAAAGCCGTCTTGTCAAAATGTTTCTTCGTCCAGTTTTCATTGGCATTTGCCCTTGTATGAAACTGAAACATACCGTTATCCGGATTAGGAATCGTCGTCGTTTTCAATTCTCCTTTCTGATAAGCAAGAATACGTCCGATCGTCTCGTCGTCAAAAACAACACCTCCACCTCCGTTGAGAGAAGCCCGGTTAAAATACATCGCAAACTTATACGAATCAAGCATGTCCGGTAAATTGATCGGACGGGCAAAACGAAAACTGTTACTGTATGTCACTGTAGCCCTGCCGGACTTACCCGACTTTGTCGTAATCAATATCACCCCGAACGGAGCCCGCGATCCGTAAATCGCTGCTGCTGCCGCATCTTTCAACACGGATATCTTTTCAATATCATCCGGATTCAAAGCATTCATATCCCCTTCGATTCCATCGATCAATATCAATGGCGCTCCGCTCGATCCCGTTCCGATCGTCCCTCCTCCGCGGATGTTCACATTCAACGTATTTCCCAAAGCACCACCGACATTATTTACAGAAAAATTCAACCCGGGGACAACACCCTGCAAAGCCTGACCGACCGAAGCTACAGGACGCGAATCGAGAGCTTTTACATCAACAGTTGTAACAGCTCCGGTAAGATTCTCTTTCCTCTGGCTACCGAATCCCACCACGACAACTTCTTCCAATTGCTCTGTGTCTTCCAGCAGAACGATATTTAATTCTCCCCCCTTATTCACCTTTACATCCTGTGTCACATAACCCACACATGAAAACCGAAGCACCGCACCCGGCAATACCTCCAACTCGAATTTACCGCCGATATCCGTCGCTACTCCTTTACCCGTACCTTTGATTAAAATACTTACCCCGGGAATTGTTCCGTTCTGATCCGATACTACACCGTAAACTTTCAATTTTTCAGGTTCCGGAAGTTGAGGTTCCAGCGGCTTAACCACCACCATGTCCCCTATAAACTCAAAAGAAAACCCCGGCCCAAAAACCCGTCCTAAAACAAGATCAAGAAATTCATTCTCTGCTTTCACACTCACTCGGCTCTCCACATCAACCTCCCGGTCACTGTAAAAAAAGTCCAAACGGGTCTGGCTCTCCAATGCATCAATCACACGCTTCAACTTTACATCTTGCAAAGAGAGAGAAACACGTTGCATCTGCGCCTCTACCGTGGCACTCAGATTCTGTCCGTAACAAAGAAGGAGGATGAAAAACAATTTCAACACCCAAAAACGCCGGAAAAACAATTTCACGCCTCCACTTTCATCTACATTCGATTTTTTTTTCATAGTTTTGTTGAATTAGATTTAACAATCGTCCCTGTTAAGGGACATCCAGCCGGTATTTGCAGCAACAAATACCGGCTTTTTATCATCGTACAACAACCCGCCTGCCGTCTATCTCAAACTCCACACCACGTGTCGTCTTCGTTATCAAATCAGCAATCTCTTCAATAGAAAAATATCTATAAATGACTCCGGTAAAAAGATAAGACCGGGCACGTTCATTCTCAAAATAAAATACCACATCATACCATCTCTCCAGCCAGCAAGAAAGGTCTTCCAGACTCATGCGGTCAAAATAAAACTTACCCTTCAACCAGGAAATGCAAGCACTGACATCCACTTCTTTGACACGCACAACACCGTCACCCACTTCAGCCTGCTGACCCGGTAATAATACGGTATAATTTTTCTGTAAGGAATCCCTCACCCAAACCAATCCTTCCACAAGCGTAGCCTTAACATTCCCTTCAGTTGCATAAGCACAGACATTGAATTCCGTCCCCAAAACCTTTAAACGCATCCGGCCCGATTCTACAATAAAAGGCTTCGTCGTATCTGCCGTAACCTGAAAATAAGCCTCTCCATCCAAATAAACACGCCTTTCACAACCGATAAAAGAAACCGGAAACCTTAAACGGGAATCCGAGTTCAGCCGAACCCGGCTACCGTCCGACAGCTCCAACTCATAATCCGATACACGGGGAACCACCAGTGTATGAAAAACCTCCCGTTCAACAGGTACATTCACCCGACCATAGGAAACTGATCTAAAAGAATCGATCCGCATACGGATATTCCGATCGTCAAACACCGTATCCCGCTCGATGGCAGATAAGTCAACCTCTTTACCATCATCCAATACTAATACCGCACCACAAAACGGTTTTAAACCGACCGGTTCCGACACCGGACTGTAAATCTCATATTTCTGCTTACTCTCTCTCACCACACGAAAAGCAACCACCATAAACAGGGAAAAAATAAAAACGGCAGCATACTGCATCGAAACACGAATGACGCGAAAACGCCGCTCACGAGCACGGATCCGGGAAAGAATATTCCGCCAGATCTTTTCCCGGTCCGGGCTAAAAGCCTCCTCACAAACCTCCAGCTCTCCGGAAATCAATCGTTTCAAATCCGGAATCGTTTCACTCATATCACGCAATAACCTCCACCCCTCCTTTTCCTTCTTCTCCCAACATGAAAAAAACAGCCTTGAAATAATATCCTTATCTTCCATATTTTCAATGACATTCGTAAAAATTAAACGACCGTTTGAATTGGCTGAAAAACCTTGAGGTTTATAGGTTTCATTGTATCTATGAACCAAGTGGATGTACTTCGTTTCTTTTGGTTATTGCAGCCCTTCTTGCTAATTCTCATACCGCTGACATCCAAATACTAAACCAACCACAAACAAAGTTCAGGAGTAAATTATTGTCATCACACAGGGCGGAAAATATCCATCATTGATTATTCTGTAAAAACGATTCTGTCAATCCAGTTTTAACGGTCGTTTTCTTGAGACAAAACCCGTTTGTCTTAAATAAGGCAAGTTTAAAGCAAAAAAGGGTGAAAAAAATAAAAAAATTCTATTCGAAAATTTCGGAAAAACCGAACAATAAAACCCATAAAAGGAAATCCGGCTCTAAATCGCAGGCATCCGTCCTTAACTTTTTATAAGCATATTTGATTTGGGTCTTCACGGTATTTACCGATATACCTAACTGCTCGGCAATTTCTTTATATTTCAGACCTTCTACACACCCCAATACAAATATTTCCTTACATTTGGGAGGTAATTGCTCCAATAATTCGATCAGCCTCGAACGCAACAATTCAAGACGTTCTTCCGAGTAAACTTCTTCCTCATCACTTTTCGTCTGCAAAAATTTCCGTTGATATTCCCTCTCCACTTCGAGACGCAGCTTATAATTGATACAGGCATTCTTGACGGCCTTCAACAAATACCTTACTAATAAACCGTTCAGATCGATTTTCCGGGCATTATGCCACAAATACAAAAAAACATCCTGTACAATATCTTCAGCTACTTCTTTTTCCTTAACAACTCCCAGTGCATAAAAATACAACCGATCCATGTATTTGTCAAAAACACATTTGAATGCCTCCCGGTCCCCTCCCTGAATTTGAGAAAAAAGTACAGAATCATTGCTCATCAAGTGCTCATTTTAGAAATTCAAAAGTAATATAGTATAACGCCGTCAATCCAAAAACATGGCAAAAGAATCATTTGTCCGATCCAACCATTTTCGCAGCAATTTCTTAAATTTAAGTTCCAAATCGGGATTTTCCGTAACAATATTCTTCAATTCATACGGATCATCACTCCGGTCGAAAAGCACCGTTTCTGTTATTGTTCCGTTTTCAACCTTTATTGCAAAAGTATACCGTTTACCCCGCAATCCTCGCCAACCGTTCGTACTCCGCGCAGGCTCGATTCGATAGTAAGGCTGAAAATCTGGCTGGAACCCATTACCGGAAATAATTCGTTCCGATAAATCGAATGTTTCTACCTGCAAAGGAATAACCGATTTATATCCCATCAACGACAATAAAGTAGGATACAGATCGGCCAAAGCAATACGGGAATCAGCATCCCGACGTGGTTTAATCCTTGCAGGCCATGTCACAATCATCGGTATACGCATCGCCTCTTCATAATAGATATCCTTGCCGATGACACCGTGCATGCCCATACAGTCACCGTGATCGGAAGTAAATACAACAATTGTATTTTCCCACAGACCTTCCTGCTTCAATGTCTCTACAATCCGGCCGATTTGTTCATCTATTCCGGTCATACAGGCATAGTAATCCTTCACGGAATTCCGATAAAAATCACCGTTGGAATTGCCTTTTTTCGGAATGTCCGGACGCTGACACCATTTTTCAATATCCAGATCTTTATATAATGTTTTGTATTTTTCCGGTACCAACTCATACCCTGTATGCGGCGGATTTATAGACACCACCAAGGCAAAAGGCCGCCCTTCTTCCCTACATCCGTCTTTATTCCTCAAATATTCGATAGCTCTGTCCGTTTCATATTCCGGTCCCCACTGGTTCACATAATAAAAATCATCCCGGCCGGCATCCCGGTTCCAATACATCGGTTTTAAATGATTATCGTAAGTGCCATAAGCAATCCAATAATCAAATCCATGCCGGCGTTCTTTCGGACACCATTCGTTCCAGGCAACCTTTCCTCTGTTATTATAGGTATCCACATAAGGGAAATAAGGCGCATCCAAATGCCATTTTCCAATATATCCCAATGAATATCCCTGATCTTTCAATACATCCGACCAACACCTGGCCTCTACCGGCAATTCTACCCCATAAGGCGCATTCTCTGAATTACAATTACCGGTAACTTTACTGGAAACAGGGTATTGTCCGGTCATCAACATTCCCCGGGCCGGCGAAGAAACCGGATAACTACTGACTGCATTCTCAAAAGCAACTCCCTCAGCCGCCAAACGATCCAAATTCGGAGTGATTACCGGCTCCACATCCAAATATCCCAAAGCAGTTCCCCGCCATTGATCAGCCATAATAAAAACAAGGTTCGGATGTTCTTGAGACTTCTTTGCACAAGATTGAAAAGGCCAGAAAAAAGAAGCTATCCAAGAAAAAATGAAATAATATTTTGTACTTCTCATGTTTGCAAATTTAAACAAAAACAGATACAGACAAAACATAATGAAACGAACAAACATAAAAAAGAAAGGCTCTAACAACTGAATCACAGCGTTAAAGCCTTTTTAACAAAGAGATTTAAGAAATATATTATTCAGAGACTACATTCCATTATTTAGAATCATTCTCAATATACACATACGTTTAAAAATTCCATCCGGCAGAGAGACAGAACGTTCCCTTCACCGGTGAATCACTGCCTGCCAGCCAGTAAGCAAAGTTCACTTCTGCTCCGCGGTACATCA